>Ga0213867_1000303_pt1 | contig 22449 bp, 19 predicted proteins | sample PICome_12_FD_160120 | JGI IMG/M metagenome (GOLD analysis project Ga0213867, IMG submission 160120) | Coastal seawater microbial communities near Pivers Island, North Carolina, United States - PICO540 | ecosystem: Environmental > Aquatic > Marine > Coastal | place: USA: North Carolina... | reverse complement strand
CTATTTAATATACCGTCTGAACCAATCCTGTTTGAAAACACAGGAATAGATGAAGAGTTGCCGCGAACTTGACCGTTAGCGCGAAGCTGAGAACCAGTTGTGCCTGCGGTTGTCGTCCCCACCAGCAGATTCCCAGACGCATCCAGTCTTGCGCGTTCCGACGGAGCTGTATTCACAGCAGACGATGTGCCAAAAGCTATGATGCCATTTTGAGCAGAGTTTTCAATATAAGTAGAATAGTATGATGCGCTATCTACAGAGCTAGTATTCAGATTGTAGTTTGCAGTCCAGTATTGCTTACCGCCGCTTGTGCCGTTCATGCCGATGCGGCCTTTGTAAGGCCAACCAGAAGCAGCCATTACGATGCCGTTGCCTGTGCCTGTCGGCCCATCGGTGTTTATCGTAACAGCATTAGCAGTGCCGCCGAGATGGAGGTCTTTGAAGCGGCTAGTAGATATACCCAAATCAATGGCATCATTGTTAGCACTACCGTCTGAGTTTCTAGGTTGAATAGCAGGGCCACTATCCCAAAACCTTAAACCAGCAGTGCCAGTGCCTATTACTATATCACCAGCAACCGTCCCAATCGACCCAACAGCTGTGCCGTTTTTGCGGAACTCAGCAATGCTGCCATCGGTGGTAAGTCTATTGAAGTAAGCTGTAGTGCCAGTGCTGGCAACTTGAATATTCTTAATGCTCCCGCCAGCAATACGAACACCTTGAGTTGTGCCTGTTTGGTTTGCGACATTGTCGCTAGTTGTGCCTACAAGCAGATTTGCAGACGTATCCAGCCTTGCGCGTTCTGCTGAATTAGTCTGAAACACAATTGGGTATGCGCCAGAGTTAGCAATGTAATAATTGCCGCCAACTACAGTTTGCGTGCCAGATGATGTGCCATCTGAAATGTAAGCAACGCCGCCGAGATAGAGGTCTTTGAAGCGGTTATTAGATGCACCTAAATTAATAGCGTTATCTCTATTAGAGCCACCATTACCACAAGGCGCAACTTCGTCTGATGCGCTAGAAAAGCGCAAGCCCGCGTCTGCATCTTCTATATATAAATTGCTTCCTCCTTGGCTACCAATCGACCCGACAGTTGTGCCTGACCTTTGAATGTCAATAATAGAACCGTCAGAAGTTTGTCTGTTAAACTGTGCAACTACACCAGCCCTTGCGCTTTCAATAAGACCAGCATTAATTGCTGTTCCAGAAGATGAACTGGCATTAGCAATAACATTACTGGTGGTAGAAATAAGCAAATCTCCACCGCTCGTGATGCGGAGGCGTTCATTAGCATTTGTCTTGAAACGCATAGAATTGTCAGAGTGATGATATGAGACTTGACCTACATCTTCATCATTAATATCGCCTAAATTAAGTATCGAAGCACCAGAGGCATTACCACCCAATATTGTTGCTGCGGTAAAGGCGGTGTTGTTTGCTGTTGATTCTATAACAAATCTAGTGCCAGCATTTAAGGTTGGGCGTGTCCCAGACCTTTGATGAGATATATCAAGGAGGGTCTGCGGGGAATCCGTCCCGATGCCAACTTCACCAGACTGAGTAATAACCAACTTGTTAGAAAGGCCGCCAGCATCGGTTACGTTTCCATTATCAATGCCAATAAAAAAAGCGTCTCCAGAAATTTGGTCGCTGTCGGCTCTACCTAACCACCACTTGTCTACACCAGCAGTCTGAAAGCCAATAGAGTTAAATCTATTAGCGGGAGCATCCATAATAAGAGAGTTGTTGCTTGCGTTTTCAACGTGCAGAGTTCCTTCAGGCGAAGTCGTGCCGATGCCTAACGACTCCGCACTCGCATCCCAGAACAGCTTGGGCGTAGTGCCTGTGTCCTCGTAGAAAGAGATGTCGCCATCCTCTGCAATGTTCAAACGCTTGCGGTTTGTGCCATCCACGCTATCGCTTGTTTCAATATAAAAGTCAGAGCCAAAGTTTGCGCCAAGGCGAGAAGCAACAAGACTGACATCGGCGTTACCTGTTGCTTGGTTGCGCAATGCAATAGCAGCCTCAGTTCCAGCAGCGTTTGTTGTATTTGTAAATGTGCCAAGTGTAACACGACCCGAACTTGCCCCATCCACAGTCAGCCCATCGCTGGTGATAGTGCCAGTGACGTTTACGCCTGTGGAATCTAAAAATAACCGTTGTGTGCCATTAACTGTCCAACCTAATTGACCAGCAGTGGGTGCGTAAACTCCAGTGTTGACATCACCAATGCCGATTGCTGGCGTTGCTTCCGAACCACCAAGCGTCAATACTGTTCCGTTGACCCGTAGTTTTTCTGAACCCGCTACAGAAGAAATACCAATAGTTACCGTGTCAGATTCCGTATTACCAGTGACATCAATGCCTGTGGCGGTGGTGGCGAGTTTGGTTGAGTTGTTATATTTTAGTCTTGCCTGTCCGTCTTGAATAAACTGCGCGCTAATCTCAGTTCCCGCCGCGTTCATAATCCGAACATCGTCCCCGAGTATTCGTATCTGCCCAGTTCCAGCATCTTGAATAAAACTATTCGACCCATCATGATAAATCTGCAAGTCAGACCCAGCACCGAAGATGGCCTTACCATTATCATCGAATGTAGCATTGCCAGTGACATCAATGCCTGTGGAGGTGGTGGCGAACTTATTAGAGCCATTATGCCGTAAAACAACAGAACCGCCTGTAGAAAAGGTAGCCATAGTTGCTGCATTTGCAGTGTCATAAAAAGATATTTCGCTGCCGTTAGTTTGGAAGGTTAGTATGCCGCCGCCCTGCTCTTTAATAATAGAGTTTCCATTTGCGGAATTATGAAATATCTGCAAGTCAGAGCCAGCACCCAAAATAAGTCTGTCATCGTCGCCAAAAGTAACATTGCCAGTAAACGCCCCACCATCAGCAGTAACCGTGCCAGTTACATTAATGCCTGTGCTGCTGGTGGTCAGTTTGAGTGACGCATCATAATATAAGCTAGTTGCGGCATTTAAAGTTGAAGCAAAATATGTTTCGCCAGTTGAGCTTCTAAGGCGAAGCTCGTCTGCTTGCATAAAAATAAACTGCCCGCTTGCGGCATTTATAAAGTTATATGTTCCATCGTGATAAATCTGCAAGTCAGAGCCAGCACCGAAGATGGCCTTGTTGTTGTCGCCAAAGGTAACATTGCCAGTAAATGCGCCACCATCAGCCGTGACCGTGCCATTAACATCAATGCCAGTTGTGTCAATCAAGGCATACTGTTGAGAACCGCCCGAAATTCTTAAAGCACCATTACCTGACCCAGTGCTTCCGGTAACGACAAGCTGCATCTCATTAGAGCCAGTGCCATTTAGTATTTTTAACTGACCATCTACCCTTGCAACCGTAACATCACCAGTTGTTTCAAGTTGACCAGTAATGTCTACCCCTGTGTTGGTGGTGGCGAGTTTAGTTGAGTTGTTATATTTTAGTCTTGCCTGTCCGTCTTGAATAAACTGCGCGCTAATCTCAGTTCCCGCCGCGTTCATAATCCGAACATCGTCTCCGAGTATTCGTATCTGCCCAGTTCCAGCATCTTGAATAAAACTATTCGACCCATCATGATAAATCTGCAAGTCAGAGCCAGTACCAAAGATAGCTTTGTTGTTGTCGCCGAATGACAGGTTGCCCGTCATTGTGTCGCCGGACTTAGACACTAGCGTTGTGCCATCAGCATAGGCATCTGCCCAAGCCGATCCGGTGTAAACTAAAAACTTCTCGCTAGTGCTGTTAAAATACAATGCCCCGGCTACCAGCGCATCGCCATCATTATCAACAGTAGGGTCAGAACTTTTTACACCGAGGTAGCGGTCATCAAAGTTATCATATGCAGCTAACGCGCTATCTCTTGCACTCTCGGCTGCGGTTTGTGCAGATGCAGCAGAGGTGGCAGAAGAGGCTGCATTGCTTTCCGATGTAAGAGCAGCACTCGCACTATTCGATGCATTGCTCGCACTTGTAGCAGCATTGTTAGCCAGTGTGCTTGCAGATGATTCGCTAGAAGCAGCAGCGGTAGCAGATGCAGATGCCTCACTTGCTTTGGTTGTAGCTGTTGCAGCATTAGCAGAAGCATTTTGAATTTCAGTGATATTCGATGCGGCGGTTGTAACGTCAGAAGAAACAGCAGAAAGATTGGTAATTGCATTAGTTGCAACAGTTCCATCTTGAATGTCAGCAAGCAACGCAATATCTGCTTTAACTTCAGCAATGCTGTTTGTGTCAGCAATAGTCGGGCCAACCTCAATAGCACCAGTTGTTTCATTAAACGCAAGCACCGTTCCCTTACGCGCATCTTTATCGGCAAGAACAAGATCAACGGATGTATCAGAGTCAGAAAGACGAAGGCCACGATCAGCCAAGTCTTTCATGTCAGCCATCATAGCAATGACCTTATCAAGCTCTACGTTCAGAGAAGATACTTGGAACGGGCCGGAGGTAGGAAAGTCAGTAGTTCTTTCAAGCTCTACATCGCGTGTAAGAACAACAACTTGACCAGCAGAAAGTCCCGGAGAAAAAACAATAGTGCCATCATTGCCGCTAGTCCAAGCGTTTGGCCCGGTGGTAGGAATAGAATAATCAGAGTCTAGTGTTTTAAGGACATCATCCACATATACGTTGACATCCGGCTTTGAGAAAAACGCAAAGTCAGTCGGAAAGTCTGTTTGACCTGCCGTGGCTGTGTAAATCTTACGAGGGCTATTGTCTGCAATTACTATTGTCATGGGTGCATCCTATCAATCATTTGCCTAAAATACTATTACACTTTTGGCTTAATCAAAATTGTCCTTTGCTTTATACAGAGTGGCAAAATCTAATGTAACAAATGGAGTTACTATTCTAGGCAAAGCCCTAGACAACTCACGCGCATTAGCGGTTGTTTTATTGTCAAGAAAATCATTCATAGCAATAGACAAATCCGCTGCCAAATTAGGTGCTGGCCCTATGGGAGCAAAAACATCCCTACCTTTTGTAGCAAACTTACCTCTAACAAGCATATCATCGGGATCTACCGCACCAGTAGCGGTTGCCATATGAATTGATTCATAAAAAATATCGCCGTAAATTGACATAATTCCCGAACGTTCCAACGACCTTAGCGCAATAGTTGTGTTGTCATTATTTTCAAAGAAATACTCTCCATTAGGCTTCGCGTAAATAATAGCCGCACCCATAGCAACAGAAAGAGCAATCTGTTGTAGTCTGCGTTCCTGATTGGGATCGAATTGCCTGCCAAGCACAGAACTGGAAGCACCAAAGGAGTAGTTAAAGAATTGGAAGGGGAATTTTAAAATTCCACTTTGAACCTTTGCATACTGTCTGCCATTGCGAGAAATAACAGGATCGGGTTTCATGCCAAAAACAGCACCCATAATTGGGTGGTAACGAACAAAAGTAACGCCATCAACAATAAGGGGCTTATCAAAAGACTTTGCCATAATGATTTGAGCATCAGTAGCTAGGTCGATTGATTGTAAAAATGTTTCATACGCACGGCGTTGTTTGGGGGTTTCTAACTCCCAATCCTTACTATTAGCCAGCCAGATTTTTTTACCCTTTCCGATAACATCGCGTTGACTAAATATGTAAGCAGCAACATCTTCATCAATCCCCAACTGCCCAGCGCGTTGCAAATCAACATTGCTAATCTTTTTATCAGGATCAGCAATCTTAAATGCAATATCAATAATATCGGAGATGTTATAGGCGGCAGCAATCCGCCGCGTAACTGATGTTACAGCGTGAAGATCGTTACCAATAACAGGCAAGTTAAACATAACGCGGCTTGGCAAATGTGTCATTCTATCAGCAAGAGTAGGCTGCAAACCTGTTTTGGCATCCGCCATCATTTGCTCTTTAATCATGTTCGGAGACATACTCAGAACCTCAACAAAACCCTCCATGTCCTTTACGTTTTGAATCAATGCTGGCAAGTCATGCCGGACAGCTTCAAGCATATCTGCAAAAGAACGAGCGGCAATCATGTTTACCGTATCACCCACTGCTGTAATGCCAGAGCCAGCCAAGTAAACAATGCCAGTATAGTCGCTCAAAACTTTTGCAATTTGATTATCCCAACGATGCGGGTTTGTGATGTGAGTTCCCGTGGCTCGTAAATAATCGCCATAAAAAGCTTTTTGCGCTTGAGCAATAATATTTCCTTGTTCTTTTTTGCTCAAAGCTTTAAACGCAGAATCTGCATTAGCAACATCTTCAATATCTTTCATAACTTGATTTAGCGTCTTGCCACCAAAGTTACGATTCCACGCCATGCGGAAGCCCATTTTGTCTGCATAAGAAGCAAGCACAGTAACATCTTTAACCAAAAACTTTTTAAGCTTTGAGTCAGGAACATTAAGAACCCTGCGTTGCAAGTGCTTGCCCTTCATCCCCGTCCCCACATATGCTTGTGGGTCGTTTTGATCCTGCATTATTTTGTTTAAAGTATCTCCAGCATCTTTAACCGGGTCTGATACATAAGATTCCATCTTGCCGGTCTTGGGATTGTAAGCTTCCCTAATCGGATTGATTGAATACTCATCAATAAGAATATCACGCAGCTCGTTGTAGTAAACTTTATCGCCATTATAGCTTTTACGCAAAGCAACAATATCAAAATAACGAGGCCACTTATACGAGCTTGAGCCGCGAGCGGACTGCATTGCGTCTTCCATTGCTCGAAGGCCATCGACCCCAAACTCTAACTCCTCAAGTTCTTTCTTGAGAATATTGTATTTGACGCTACCGAACTCTTGCCTGTTTAAAAGCGTTGTCTTAAATTCCATTTCATCACGGATGCGTTTAATTTCAACTTCGTATCTTGTGATACCAAGAAGCAAACCATCATCCTGTGCCATAACAAGAAAGTCATCAAGCAGCCCTTTAACAATAGAGTGAAACTCTTGCTGACCTTTTGTGTCAAGCATTGGGGAATCAGACAAATAATTATCCGCCTCAGACTCAAACCACTCCTTAAAAGACTTTTTGTTAGGCAGGAACTCCTCTGCATTAAAACCTAATGCACGACTTCTAATCGCCTCATCGCGGGCTTTTGTTTCCCGAACCCATAAGTCTTGGAGTTTATCTAATGCTTGCCTAAACATTACAGTGCCACGAACCATTTGTTGGTCAACAGCATTAACGCCAAAGCCAGCAGTGTTCCGATCAAGTGCAACTTGATTGTTACCAGTCATTAAAGACATAATTCTTTTAACAGCCTGCGGAGTTTTAGGGTTACTTAGCACTCTAAATGCAGGACTCTTAAACCAGTAGTGGTCATTAAAAAATGTTTTTTTAGTGCTGTAGCCATCAGCAAGACGACCCAAAGAAAGTGTGTTTATTCTATCTTCATAAGCCGCAGCACTTTCTTTTTTCTTTTTTGGTTCAGTTGTTTTTAGATGCTCTTTGTATGCAAGAAAATCCCTATAGTCATCAAAGCTTCTAAAGTCATTTGGAGCAAGTGATGTGCTTCCCTCAACCTCTGGGAAAGTATATTTCCCAGTTTCATAATCATCCCTTGCGCTATCTAGGTTAATTACAATTTCATCAACCTCTCGTTCTTCAACGCGACGAGGCGGGTCATCGGGTGCTTTTAACTTTTTACGCCGTGCTTGCAAGGCTGTAAGCTGCCGCTCAATCTCAAACAAACGATCTCCCGTTGCTGTTTGAAATTCATTTTCAGCAAATGTAATAGCTTCATCCAACTCAACATCATCAAGATCTGCAATAACTGGATTGACACCATCATCAGTAACTAGCGGGGAAAGAACTTTATCTGTTTCGTATGGGGACACGGTTGAATATTCAGGGTCGCCGACCTCCCTAGAAACACCATCGCCAATGTCAAATGTTTCTATCATCCCATCTTCATCACGAATAACAGCTGCTCGAACAGGTTGACCGCTAGGCGCGTAGAAAACAACAGTATCTTCATCTAATTCTATTGTTTCTTTACGTTTACGGCTTGCAACTGTTGGCGCAGAGAAATCATCAGTTTCAACAACTTGAACGCCATCAACGTCACGAACCTCACCCGGCCCTTGCCATCTTTCCTCTTCACGCATAGTTTTGTTTATAGAAGGTAAAAGCCTTCTTGTTGTTTCTGGCAACACACTTTTAGCAAACATATATCCAGCAGGGATACCAGCACCCAATGCGCCACCAAACGCGCCGGCAGCAGCAACATTTAATGCAGCTTCAGATGCAGACTCTAAGGGATCAAATGGATAGCGAATTGCTTCCATAGATGCACCGGCCGCAAGACCCTGCCTTACCCCAGCAGCACCAGCCGCAGATATTCTGCCAGCACCAGTAATAGCAGCACCAACCGCACCAAGAGCAGGATAGGCAAACAACCAGTTTACAGGATTTAATAACTCTGTTGTAAGTCCTACAGCCCAATGAGTTCTGGAAAGAATATCTCTACGAGCTTGATTTCTTTGAAGGCTGGAAACTAAAAAATCAAAGTGATCGTTATTTTTTGCGTGAGCTAAATGAACAGCAAATTTATCTAACTCAGGACGCGCAAGAATTGCAGATGCAAAGTCAAAGTCTTGGTCATAATCAACCCCACCAAACATTGCTTTTTCTAGCCCACTATCTGTCATTGGGGCAATATATGTAGCCAGCCCAGCACCATAAGACTCGCCCCAAGAAGGGCGGGCAGACTTAAAAATGTCTTGTTGCTGATGAGATATTCTTTGTGGTTTTAACATTAAAACTTAATCCATAAATGGCATTATTTGTTTATTTAATTTTTCTACAGAACTTTCAACATATTGTTCAACAGAATAGTTTCTCATTGCCATTAACTCAGCCCTACTAAGAAGTGCTTTAGTTTTATTTAATGCTTGAAACTTTTTGGAATCAATTAGCAAAAGATCTTCACCATAATAAACAGGTTCTTCTCGTCCCATTGCATTTCGAGTATATGCCGCCCAGATAACTGAATCTCCCGCATCGAGTTGTTGCTTCAAGAATACCTTACGCCCCATTGCTTTATTTTCTACAAAAGCACTAAGAACATTCAAAGACCCTTCGTCTAAAAACATTTCGGGTGAATTAGGATATACAGAATACCCATCAACATCTTCATAAAATTTTGTCCCAGAGGGGTAATTTAGTGAAGCATAGTCTTCTATAGCACGCTCAACATTAAGATCTGGAACTGTCAAAAAAAACTCTACAGCACCAGATACTCTATCCTTTAGGTGGGCAGGAATATCAAGTTTGCGAGTAAGAGCTTTGGCAGCATTTCTTATGTTTGTTCTATCTGTTTGTTCTTTATCATATTCAAAGTCAAAATTATTCCTTACAGTTTTTAATGCTTCAGAGTCATTTGACTGATTAAGAACAATTTGACGATAAGCAGGAATGACCGACTCATTACCGCTAACCTCACGGATAACATTTAAAGCGGTTGTCATGTTGCTAAATTTTCTAGCAGAGTCACCACCGCCAAGATATGTAAGAAGATTTCTGCCTTTTAAGTCCTGCGCGGCTTTAATGTTTTCAAATCTATCCAACGTTGCAATAACAATATCATCTGTAATGCCACCGGAAGCAAATGCTCCAGCTAAATCTTGCGTCATTTCAGAGGGAAACTGAGCATTGTTTTCTCTTTCGTGTGCTTCCAAAAGACTTTGCGCAGAATGTCTATCAAGAGTTCCAACTGATAAACCAGTAACGTCTAAAAAACTGTTATAACCAAACTCTGCATTTAAACTGCGTTGACCTTCGCTAGTTTTATTAGCAAGGCCTAAATCATAATCTCTCTTAAAAACCTGATCTCCAAAAAACTTCTTTTGAAAACTCTCTTCTGCTGACGCTCTTTTTGAAAGATCGCCAAGAAAAGTGCTTCGGTCAGCGTCATCCAAACGATCAAAAGCAACTTTGATTTCAGGGCTTTGTTTTAAGATATTTATTCCAGAATCACCACCGCGTAGCTCTACTTCCAATGCCTTTAATGCAGATGGGCTTTTATTCTTAAAGTGAAACTCAACAAGCCCATCAATAGCAGCGCGAGAATACATTCTTTTAGCTTTATTGGCCGTATCAAAGTTAATTGTTCCATTTACTTGAAGATTATTAGCATCTAACTCAGCCAGCCCGAGTGTGTTTTTTGCATCCTCAAACTGTCCAGCAGCATAAGAACTTTGAATAGAGTTGGCTTGATCACGCGATGTTCTGCCATACTGAGACTTTGTAATTGCGTTCTCAGCTTCTACACGTTTAATTACAAGATTATTTACAAACTCTTTTTGATACGTGTAAGCACCATCAATAAACGGAGCAATAATATCTGCGCCGCCACTTGCCTCGATTAACTTAGCGCGCTGCTTTGTCCAAGAAGAAAAGCCCTCTTCCCACTTTGTAGGATCGCCGCCAGATATTTTAGAGATTTCTGCCGCAGCAGTTGCCATATCGTCTTTAAGAGCAATCATATAACGATCAGATAAAATATTATTAGCAGCAGCTTGACCATATCTACCGAGGTCAAAGGGAAGGGGTTTGTAAGTAAGGTTTCCGTTTTCGTCACGCACACGAGCAGTATTGGCATACTCCTTGCCGCGAGTAACTTGATCTTCTTTCGCTAGTTCAAATGCAAATTCACCAACGCCGGAAAGTATTTCGGCTTGCTGGGCATACACCCTTTCTGCACCAGTAGTAACTTTCGTAACGCCTACTGGTTTGTTTAGAAAGGATTGACCTGAACGAGTTCTTTTAATTTCAACCATTACGGTAATTTCCCTAACTCAGAAACTGTTACAGCAGCCCCTGTTCCAGTATTTCCGGGCGTGGTTGGCACATTCCCAGATGTTGTAGATGGCGTGCTACCAAGCATAGTTGCAGCAGAGATAGCAGTATTAAACAGAGTAGCATTAGCAGCATTTCTATATTGCTTGCTTGTAACTCTGCCTTGCTCTCGAACAGCTTGAGCCTCATCGCGAAGTTTCTGTATCTCTCTGCGAGACTGTTCTTTAATGCGGTCAACATCTCGACCATATTTCCTGCCCTCTTCTTTACGCAAAGCTTGGATACTGCGGTCAGAGCGACCCATATACGCCGCATAGGCATTGTTGGTATTTACCAAATCACGGAAAGACTCCATACGATCTACATGCTGTTGAGTTGCTAACTCTTCTACAGCAAATCGTTGGCGCAGGATTGCTGCGGCCTGTCGTTCTGCTTGCCGTTTTGCTTCTCGTGCAGCGCGTTTGCTTGAGCCGTAACTCATCAAGCCAGAACCCACTGCTAATGCTAATTGCCAACCCATTAGAACGTCACCTCAATAACCATACCATTTAGTTGTAAATCAAAAGGAACAGACTGGCTTACTGTAACAGACGGGTCTTTTGAAATACCAATTAACCTAAACTCTTTTCTACCAGTAAATGCAGTTCTATCTAAAGAAAAATTATCATTTACATTTCTAATAATCATGTCTTTATTGTTAACCGATGCAGACAAAGTGTCTTGCAAATCAAGAGTAACCATATCAATCTTACGCGGTGCGGCAGTCATCGGGCCGCCGCTCATCAACGCATCAATAGGCATTGTCTGTAGAATTGGGGTAAATTGATAGCCAATGTAAGCTGTCGTAATTTCTTTAACGTTGGATACATCAATTTGCCCAGAGGCCACAGTAAACTCGCCAATGTAATCAGTGCCACTAACCACGCGAACTACAGCACCATTAGAGAATTGACCGCTAACATCAAACACGCCAGCAGTGCCACTGAACTCATCGCAGTAATCCATCGGCATTTCTTCGTTAAACTTCTCAAGGTAATAACGATTAGTGCCATCGCCCTGATCTCGAACAGCAATGCAATAGACATTGCGGTCAACAGCACAAACACTGTGGAACTTGCCCGGTGTATCCCACAGCATCCACCCAGCGCGCTGATCGCCACGAGAAGAGTAGAAAACAGACATAGTGCCATCATTGTTAATCAGAAAGCAGTATGACTCAGCCCGGTCAAAGCCACCCTTAATACTTGCGGATTGAATAGGAGAACGCATCAGGTGGGTAGCAGTTACAGACACATTCTCTGTGTTGTAGGCTTGCTCCACCTCACTATACACATAAGACCCCAACATCTTGCCAGAGGCTTGCGTATATAGCGTTGCACCATCAAAGGGCTGTGGTCGCATGTAGGACGAGCCGTAGGGTGTCTGACGCTTGATTATGGCGTTTGCTGGGGTAACAGGTCTATCAGTGAAAGCAGGAATGAATGACTCAGCAGAAGCAGAGAATATTTGTAAGTCACGATTAACCACAAGATGGCGGATGTGAGAGAACTCACCAAAGTTAGAGTTAAGATCAATGGCATCACTGTCCGCCCCTGTGCCTATGTCGAAGTTAAAGAAGTTTGCAGACTTGGAAGCCCAGACATGACCCGGCTGTGCTGTCGTGCCAGCAAACCACAAGCGACCTTCGTGAAATGTTATAGCAGCAGGATAGCCGCGAACAGCAGAGTAATACTGCTCATACCACTCTGGGGTAGCAGCAGCACTTGAGATTTCAACAGAACCGCCACCAATAGCAGAAGAGGAAGCATTAGACCCAGCAGTATATTCAAATGTATTAAGGTCAATAACCTTGCTTACGGTCTTTGTTCCCTCCATGTGAGTGGCGTTAAGACCTCCCAAAGCCCCCACGCGGTCAATAACAAAGCTGTCACCAACAGCCATGCCATGAAGAGGCATAGTAACTTGAACAGCACTAGTGCCAGCAAACACTTCAATAGAATCTGGCGCAAGGCGACGAAGTATCGTGCCAGTAATATCGACAGTAACTTCAGTTGCGCTAACATAGGTTTTAATCTCACAGGGCGTATTACCAATTAACAGATACGATCCCACATGACCCGATACAAAATAATCACTACTTGCAACAACGGTAATGCCAGTGCCGGACGTAGCCGCCGGGTTTAGTGTAACACCACCCTTTTGAAATTTGTAGTAGGGATGTGTTGGAGAATCATCATTACCATTATCCTCAAACTCAAACACTTCAGAGACAAAGGTCTTCAATCCAGTCCGGCGGATAATCCGAGGAGGAAAAGTTTCATGGCAGATGATTGTTACATCGCCAGAAGAAGCCATTGTAATTTCTTTTAGCTTTGCCGTTGTCCACGGACAGTTGCTAGAGCCAGACAAACTAACAGGTGTAGTATCTACTTCACCTGTGGTCGGGTTAATAAAGAAAATATCAAGGGCATTATTCTTAAAACAAAATATATACCGCTCGTCATCCGAAAAGATAAACGGCTCGATGCGAATCTCTAACTCGTTTGCAGGAGTTACAGTATCGCTAAACTTGTAGATAAACTCACCGCCAGCACGTTTCTTTACACCACCCTCATTGATGATAATAAAGTTACGCACCTTCTGCGCGCCAGCCTGATACACAGCAGCATCTACGCGGGATGTAAAAGATGGGCTAAGTTCGCCAAACTGAAAGCTGTGAAGCGGAATCTTAATCTTCGCCATTATGACAGCCTTTCAGTCAAGAACCTCGAAGTTGTAAGCTTACGCGTTGTGTGTTGCTGACTATCAATGCTTTTAGCTTTACGCATAAGGTCGTCAGCTTTTGCTTCAAATAAACTAGCAAGCCCAGCATCGCGAGCAATAGAAGTAGCAAAAATACTTGCTAAGTGATGCTCAAGCGCAATAATAAAATATGAAGCCCATTCAGCTTCATCAGCTCGATAAATGTAATCACATATAAGCTCGTCTGTAGGAGAGCTATCGCTGTAAACCATGTCGCCATAAACTGTATATTTAATGGGTTGATCAGCAATAGTGATCGCATTAATCATCAAAAGATTTGTAGGTAGTTGATGGGCAATGTCAAAACGCCCGGTAGGTTCATCAGAGTGTGCTGCAAGTTGTGCTTGTTCGGTAGCAAACCGCCAGCGTGTGCGGCACAACTGAGAACGAGCTACATCTTCATATAAGTTTGAAGCCACTAAAGCTTCAGTCGTGTCTTCAGTAAATGATGTAATTGGATCTGCGCCAATCAAAATCAATGCCCGTGAGCAAATGTCAATACCAGTAGTTGCAGCAGTAGAAGACATATTTACCTCTTAAGAAAGGGGGGAGCAGCAGTCTCCTACCGCTCCCCAACCAGACTTAGTTATTGTCCAGAACCTCGTAGATGCCGTTGTCATCAATGCCAACAGAACCCATGCTCATGTGAGCAGTGACCAAGTGAGCCACTTTCTGCGGCACATAGTTCACTTCGGTTTGAACGTCAGAACCAACACCCAGACCAATAGCAGAGCTGTGGTAGGCAAAGTTCTTACCGCCAGCAACAGCAGACGTTGAGAAGATCTTGAAGCCCAAGAATTCTTTCATTGTCATGCCGCCAGCAAACGGAAGGTTTTGGTCGCCAACGAAATCGCTAGATGCGAACTCGGTGATGCTGAACAGGTCAGCGTAACCAGCAGGAGACATTGCAAGATAGCGGTTGCCATCTTCCGGAATGTCAGCAGAACCCATTGTTTCGAACAGAGTCAGCAGGTCGGCTTTTACAAGCGCGCCGCCGGTGTCTGCGATTTGGGTGCTGTTTGCGCCAGCGTCGAGAGCAGCAACAATCAACTCATCAGTCTTACGACCCAGAGCATAAGCAGCCGACTGAGCAACAGCTTGACGTTCGTCAATGTTGGTTTTCAGTTCGTCCAGCTTATCAATATACTCAGGTGCATAGTGATCAGTCAGAGTTGCAGTGACGTTAGTGTGTGCGACTTCCATGCCAGTAACATCGCCGTTACGAGACTTGGTATTAGCAGCACCTTTGCCGATTTTTTGAAATTTAACAGTAGAACCCGTTACGCCATTAACCTGACGGACAGTGTTACGGAGTTTAGACCCCATACGCTGATACGCCAAATGAACATCAGATTCAAACTGCGTGATGAAGGCTTGATCAATAGTATTAGCCATTTTCATTCTCCAGTTTAGAAGTTTCAGTTACAATGTCAGGAATGGTTGTCCGTGCGATGCCTCATCTAGTTATCCGTTTCCGGGCTATCCGCAGCGTATCGGGCCTCTAACAAAAGAATAATGCCCGAAAGAATGTATTTTAGCAATATAAAAAAAGAACACCGCCCCAATCAAAAAAGGGACGGTGTTCGGGAGGGGTCTCGTGTATTGCTTATTTGTAAAGCTTGGCGAAGCCTTCGTCAACTTGTTTGACAAAAGCTGCATCGCGCCGAGTGTTATCCCAGTAGCGCGGGTCTTTCATCATAGACTCCAACTCAGCCTTATCTAACACTGTCGGGGCGGTAACTTCGCCGCTAACAGATGTGTCAGACATTGCACCCATGAAATGCTCAAGGAGTTCAATACCCCCAGCAGTTTCACCAAGACGCATAATCTCATCACTAAGTTCGGTGGGAACATTTTTTTGCGACCACAGTGCCACAGCTTCAATGCGAGCCTCGGCATTGTCACCCAGTTTGGCTGACTCAGCGTCAAGGTCAGGCTGGTCGGGCATCATGCGAGCCAGACCTTCGTTAAACTCATCTTGTGAGAAACCATTCTCCCAAGCAAAGTTTGCCCACCAATCTACATTGGGGTCATCTGCTAGTTCATCTGCACCCTCTGGGAGAGTGTAATCACCAGAAGATTCGGGGCGATTAGCAAAAGCCTCTTGCTCAATTTCACCCATAATAGACTCGCGCAACTCATTTTGCCCCTTACCTAGCTTGCTTTCTAGGGAGGTGTAAGAAGTTACCAAGTCTTCTGGCGACTTAAATTTTTCGGGAAGCCACTCAGGGCGGCTGTCTGCTACCTCAGTCGTTACGGCTTCAGGTGCTTCAGCTTGCGCTTCCACATTATCTGTTGCTTCACTCATTTGCTTTCTACCTTTTCTGCGTGTTTAATGCGCCGCTCAATCAACGCAACTATAAAGCGTTGCCCCTCCAAGTGACGGAGTTCGGCATCGCTAATGCCTCCACCAGCTACCGCATCCAATGTAATAGAGCGGAGATAGCGAAGAACCTCTTTGCCTGCCGGAGTTCCGAGCAAGGCTTTAATATCCATCGAAATCTTTTCATCCTCTTTTTGTGGTCGAGGAAAACCATCTACTCCAATATGTGACATTTATACCACACCACCACCTTGTTGCTGCGCTTGCATCTGCGCCATAAGCTGTTGCATCTGTTGAATCTGTTCACGCTCGGCTTCGTCTCTGATTAGATTGTCAGGAACGCCAAACTTCTTAGCTAAGTAAACCGCAGTTTCTTCTGAGTCGATAAGCAAGTTGACCATCTCCGGCCCGAAGTTTGCACCGACTACCTCAAGGAATCTCGCAACAGTTGTGATGTCCTGATTAGATTGGGCTTGCGCCAAAGGAGATACACTCCGGATTTTTACTTCGCGACCATTAACTGTTGGGAGATCAATGCGACCCTGCTTACGCAGGATATAAACTACACGTTGCAGAATCGGCTGAACCATCTCTGCTTGCAAGCGACCAAAGGCAGAACCAATGCGGCGGCTCAAGTCAGCCATGCGTTCTGCGATCTCGGTAGCCGTGGCGGGTGTTCGATTTGGATCGCCAAGCATGTCATTATACAATGCGCGCTTAATGTTCATCCGCATGTCGTTAAGAACAAGATTGGCAACATCAAAGCTTCCGGCAGCAGCAATCGGCTGCAAACCGCCCGAACCCGGTGCTTTAGGGATGACAGTCCCCGGAACAAGATTAATCGTATCGACATTAATAATCCCATCATCGTCCATCTGGTAAATGCCAGAGATAGCCATCTGTGCATTTTCTAATACAAGCTGAATTGTAAGGTTAGTTGTCTTGATTGCAGATAAGGCGTTTACCAATGGGCCGCGACCATACACTTCGCCAGCAGCTTTAGACCAACGGAAGCAAACAAACGGGTTGCTGCCTACACCTTCAAAGGTGTCTTCAAAGATTAACTCGCCGTGAGTTTTATCAATGGCGTAGTAGCCGTAACGCTCTTGGTTGGGCTTGTCATACAAACGGCACACAACCTCAAGAACTTTACACTTTTCCTCACCATTGCGGTTAATCATATCCTGCATCTTGGGGGAGAGTTTTGCTTTGGGGTAAACAATCTTTATGTCGTTATGGCGAATCTCACGCTCACGATACACATGGTCGATGCGGTCATCCGGGCCGTTCTCAAGAACGACTTTGGGAAGGGGAATAGCACTAAAGCGGATTGGATTTACTGCATCACCCTCTTCAACCAGCAAGCAGCCAGTTCCAACAGCCAAGTCCATAAATGACTCATGCACCTCTTGAGCAAAGTTACTGTTTGCAAGAATCTCAAAAATATACTCTGTGACTTCATCGAGGCTGTTGTTGATTTCATCGGTTTCTTCGGGCGGCACTTCTGAGCCAGCAACCAAGTCAGACCAACGCGCAAAGTTAGGAACAAGGCCAGACTGCAAACGTGATGCAAACTCTTGAACACCAACTACCGCAGTCTCATCAAAAATGCGATCATCACGGCGTTGGCCCGGAGCATTAAAGTAAAAGCCTTCGCGCTGGGGAAGAGCATAGTCGTAACACTCTTGAAAAAGATCTTCAAAGGGGGTGCGTTGAGTTCGCGCAGTCTCATACTTCTTGATGTAATGCTTAGCTGTCTTGTCCATTATTTAAAATACCTTTGAAAGAAGCCAGCACCGCCACCTTGACTAGAAAGAAGTGATGCTTTGCCGCGTTTGCGTGTCATGCCAATAGCGGCCTGCTTTACGGCTTTTTCTCTGCGGCGACGAATCTCTTGGAACTCAGGTTGCTTTTGAACATCTGATTTAAGTTGACCGCGCAAGTCAGCAGCAAGAAGCCCAACAGTATTACCAATGTTTCTCAGCCTGCTACTATACACTGCGCCAGCCATTCCCGGCGCGCCAGACATTGAGCGTATTTTTATTGCTTCATCCCTAGCTTTGTCAGACTGTTTTCTTAACGATTCAATAGTTCTTGGATCAACACCAGTAGCCGCAGCTTCGGCAAACATAGTATCTGGAATAGAATATTTGTTAATAAAATCTACGTTTCTTTGATAGGCTTTTTGTTGATCCTGCTCACCGCCAAGCTTTCTGCTTCCTCGATAACCAGTCGGCGCGGGTTTGTAAAGTCTATCGGCAAGTTCTTTTGTTTTTGGATCTAGGCCAGCACCAAGATTATACTGCTGCATAAGGCTTTGCCTGCGGGCCTCTGCCCTTTGTTGTTGCGATTGACGCGCCATTACTTCATCCTATTCCAAAAACTCTGTTTCCCTTGCTTGGGTTTCCGTGTAAATATATCAAAGTCCCGCTTCATAGTAAATGGTTTAGCGGTCTTGTTATTTCCGAGGACTTCACGGCCTTCACCACCACCTAGCATTAGATATTGTAACGCATCATGGATATGAGAAAACCTATTCTTATCGGGCTTATCGTCGTAACGTTCGCCGGACACTTGCATACGCCGATACCCATAGCCACCATCAAAACCTTTGATCAACTCTTTGCATCGCGGATCTATTAAGATACCCGACTTGCCTCAACCAAACGGTTAAGTGTGCCAGCCACAGCCTCAATACGCAAGGAAACATCATTGGATTGTGCAGGACGCGCAGTAAGTCCAGCACCTCGAAGCACTTGGAAGGGAGTGCTTTCGTCTGTTTGCGCGCGGAAATCACCCGCAGGGTCACCAATGATATTTACTTCACACCCGCTATAACGTGTAGCAATCTCCTGCCGGAGTAACTCTGCAAATCGCACAATACCCATATCAAAAGCCACAATCTCTTGGAGTATTAGCCAACGACCACGGACACGCTGACCAAACACAGCAGCAGGAGTAAGGCCAAAGTCAAGACCAATAAAGACCGGAACTCCAGCAGCGACAGGTATTTCTTCTTTAGCGATGTGTAAGTCTGGTGCAAACATTTGATATACTGGCTTCCCATCATTTATCTGTCCTAGCTTATTCATAACATAGACATCAATCCAGCTTTTAGTCTTACCCCTAATAAGGTTGGGGTAATAACTCTTCATCATGTTCTTCTGGTTTTCTGCCTGCTTGTTAGGCACATAGTCTTGGATAGAACCTTCTTTATCCTTCTCTTCCACCATTCCCGCAGGCTGTGTGTAAAAACTCCAGTTGTCTGGCTTCACCATCATGCGCGCTTCGTCAGCAGAGATATGATCGGGGATGGGAACTTCGCCAGACATAATAGGCCACCAGTGATCTTCTTCTGGGGCGTTAGTATCAGCAATGACACCAGTCCAAGTCGGGCCGCCCTCTCGCATAGAGGGGAAACGACCAACACGCATGGTGCAAGCATCAATGATTGACTTTGGCAATTCCCTCGCCTCGTTAATCCAAATGCCAGTCAACTCCAATGACAGGAGTTTCTTTACATCCTCTGGTCTATCGAGAGCAAGAAAGATAACCTCAAGGTCTAGGTCGCCCTGCTTGATATGGTGTGTGTAGGGAACTGACCACTGAAACTTGCCCCACTGGTCTTCGGGAAACCAATCAAGCCAAGTCTTAATAGTCGTAGTTCTTAGCTGTGGGTTGGTGTTACGAATAATAGCCCAGCGTGAGCGGCGTATCCCGTCATCGTTTTTCTGCTGCGCCAAAGCACGGCGGAAAACCTCAACACAGCAACCAACAGATTTGCCAGAGCCTACCGGGCCGCGAATACCACGGAAGAAGGTATCGTCCTTCATAAACTCCTTTAGGACATCGCCATCCGGCTTATATTTAAAGTTCGTCAATTTTATGATCCACGCCGACTTTAATTAAACGCTCAACCACATCGGGAGCAATAATCGAGATAAGCTTGTCAGCTTCATAGTCAGTGCAGAACTCTTTGGGGTGGTGCTTGAGGTGAACCTTCTTAACTATGTTGCGTAAGACTCGACGCTCCTGCTCACTTATTGTGTGTAGAAAACTCATCTGTTACCTTCCTTACCTCCTGCATAGCTTCTGAAAAGTGCATCTTGCGCGAACTATTGTTCTGCACTTTGATCGCCTTTTTACGAAGCTTGCGTATTTCTTTCTTGTCCATGACTTACCTGTGGTTGATCATATACTCGTCATAACGCTGTTCGGCACAGCGCGTAAACTCTTTCGTATCTACAGTATGACCAAACTTCTTGCAAAGGGTTGTAGCATTTCTAACTGCTTCTTGCTCAAGCCCAATGTTGCGTTTGCCATAAACCATATCAACACAGCCGCTCAACAGAGCGGAGGCAATCAATATGGTAGCAAACCTAGACACGGCGATGTTTCCGCGTCTTCTCAGCAATACCTTTCGGTTGTTTTGAGAACTGTTTGCCAGCACGACGAGCCGCACGTTTCTTTGCGGTGGTGCGAGCATACTCTTCATCGCTCAGGCTTTTGATTGCTTTCTCTGGCAAGTAGCGTTCACCAGTAGCCTCAGAACCTTGAGTGCTGGGCTTGCCTGATTTAGTCCGCCACTTCTGTTTTGTCCAAGCGCGAAGAGATTTTTGCGGGGCTTTCATTAGCTAGTATAGCCTCCACCACGAGCCTTGTATTCACGCGCGAGCATCTGAGCCTTGCGTGCAGACCATTGCCCCGGTGAGCCACCCTTGCCGCCGCGTTTAATTTTCTCGAAGAGATTTTTACGCATCCGTGGCTTGGTGTAGTTGCCGGCTTCATTAACCGCCATTTTCTTCTTCCTTCAACTTACGCAAGGAGGTGGGGGTGTTTTTTGTTTTTACTTTTTGAACGCGCTTCTCCGGCACATGGGCTACTGCCTTCACGCCACGATCAGCAAGTTCCTCTTCTGTAAAGAGGCGAACACTCTCAGCAGTAAACGTTTTACCTGAGTGGGGGCGACCATCAGGAAGAACAAAATAATCTTTGCTGATGTATTCCGAACCATCAATTTTATAAAGCTTGCTCATTTACCATATCCTTTCAACATAGACTTCTTATCTTTCTTCTCCTTCTTCGCAGCTTCTTTAGCTTTGCGAATACCAGCAGGAGTGTAGGGAAACTTCTTTTTACCAACTTGAGGCATATCAATCACCATTTAACCTTATCAGCCCAGTATGCCGCAGACATCTTACCTTTGGCAATGTTTTTTCTATGACGCGCTTTGAAGCTACGCCGCTTTGCTTTCATACGCGCTGACTCTCCAGCCTTCGGCTTGCCAGCAGTAGAAGCACCCTGCTCACCAAAACGGATAATCTTTTCCTTCCCCCCTTCGCAAGCCTTCACAACGTGCGACTTCTTTGGGTGGCTAGGAGTGCGTTTCGGTTTATTGCACTTGAGGTTCTTAATACCAGCGCGTGTCTTCTTACTCATCGACTGGCCTCATCTGTCCAGTAAAGTCTGCGCCAAGTGGGTCTTGCTTGACCTGTTCAGGAATGTTCATCTCTTGCAAGGGTTGTATTACACCCCTAGTGCGGTCAGCACCAAACGGAACTGGCTTGGTATAGTAACGCTCCCCACGCCACTCAAACTCATCAGAACCTTCATCCTCATAACGCTTCTGCGCTTGAAGGAAGTTAAGAGAATTGTAGTCGCTGGTCGGAGTCATTTCATCAAAGCTGCGCTTTACAGAATCCTGCGCTGCTGAAAGCGACCTATTCGAGAGAGGGCCGACGGGCAAGCGGTTATTCTCAAGATCTGGCTCTGCATCAAAAAACTCACCAAAGCGTTGGAACTCAGAGGGAATGATATAAGAGATGTTGTTCAGCTCTCGGTCTTCTGAATAAATATCGTATCCGCCGTTGGGAGAGATCTCAGCAGTTAGGAAGGGAATGAAATCAGGAAGGGAATCAATAAATGGAAAATCAACAGCAGCTAATGAAAACTCAGATTGTCCGGGGCGTTGGGCAGAATAACGATCAAGCCCCTCTTTTAGCACGGCAAGAAACTCAAGAGGAACATTAACCTCGTTGGATTCTCCGTCAACCATGAACTTCTCCATCACCGTGTTGTAGGCGGCAGGGATAAAGCTATCATCGTAATCAGACATATCGAGCCTTTTGAACTAAAAAATATATTTCACACTATACTTTTTTTATCGAGCCTTGAGAAGGAAAAATGTTTGTATGGGTCCTGATGCCTACGTGGACGCGCCAGTTTTCCCCCCACCCCCTCCACCAAGACAATGCCTTCGTCCGTGTATGAGATTAGACCCACGGCACATTGCAAGCGGCCACCATAGAGAAGGCGACCAACGGGAGACCATTCAACCGAGGTCAATCTCGACCTTAATGTCACCTGCATGCAAGTGCATATGTTTCTCAGGGGCTTTCAATCCTGCCCTGTCTAACAAGTCCTTGCTGGCTTCAAGCTGGACATACTCTGATTTTGCATTGGCTGACAGTCGCGTCACCTGATGGAGGGCTTGGGTCGCCTTTGCTCCAAGTTCATCCCTTACCCTTTGCATCATATACGCCTGAACCTTTGGCAGTGCT
>Ga0213867_1000302_pt1 | contig 22494 bp, 26 predicted proteins | sample PICome_12_FD_160120 | JGI IMG/M metagenome (GOLD analysis project Ga0213867, IMG submission 160120) | Coastal seawater microbial communities near Pivers Island, North Carolina, United States - PICO540 | ecosystem: Environmental > Aquatic > Marine > Coastal | place: USA: North Carolina... | reverse complement strand
ATGATACCTTAATTAAGGCATATACTAATGAATTAGGATCATTAAGTTTTGAAGAGTCAGATTCTAGTGCTCAATATTTCTCAGTATCAAAAGATAATAGTTCTACATTATTTGCCGTCAATAATGATAGTTTTGAACCAGAATTTATTGTTGATTCTGGTGGCGATGTTGGTATAGGAACAGAAAATCCTCAAGCAAAACTTCATGTTGTTGGTAAGATTAGAGTTGACAATTCAATTGTCGGTACTGCACTTGTCGGTACTGCACTTTCAATATCAGGTATCAGCACATTAGGAACAGTACAAATATCATCAGGTATTATCACTGCCACTTCTGGTATCGTTACTTATTATGGTGATGGTCAGTATCTAGAGAATCTTACTCTTAGTGGTGTCATAACTTCTATAACAATCTCTAATAATACATTAGATCAATCACAATACTTAACATACGCAGTATCAACAGGAAATACAACTGGACTAGGTGTTACTACAGAAGATCTTGTCTTTAATCCATCAACCACAAGACTTGGTATAGGAACCACATCACCAAGAGCAAATCTAGATGTTACTGATTCAATTCTGATTTCAACAGGACTAGGACAAACTTATGATACCTTAATTAAGGCATATACTAATGAATTAGGATCATTAAGTTTTGAAGAGTCAGATTCTAGTGCTCAATATTTCTCAGTATCAAAAGACAATAGTTCTACATTATTTGCCGTCAATAATGATAGTTTTGAATCCCAATTCATTGTTGATGCTGGTGGCGATGTTGGTATAGGAACAGAAAATCCTCAAGCAAAACTTCATGTTATAGGTGATGCTAGAGTTGGAGTTAATACATCTCAAGGTGTAATTTTAACATCACCAAATGGCACTCAATATCGTTTGATTGTTGACGATTCTGGTAATTTATCCGCAACCGCAGTTTAATTTTATAAATAACAAAAAGGAACTAATTTCTATACATGGAAAAAGAAAAATTATATTGTCCCCCTACAGGAAATAGTCCTCAAGACCTTCCAGATTACTGGAGATTTGAAAATAAGGTAATCCGTAGGGACTTAAGGGAAATTGATGATGCAGAACTTCATCTTTGGGGTTGGGAAGGACCATTTGTCCCTCCAGTTCCAAAGATAAAAATTGAAAAAACTGATGAAATGCTTGTTGAGGAGATTGAAATATTTTCTAATGATGAAAACTTAACTTTTGATGAAGAAAATAATTGTTGGGTTTCTGTAAATTATGATTATGATCCAGAGACACACAAATCTGTGTGGTATTCAAAAGAAAGGAAGTATATCATTCTTCCCATAGATGAAGATACTACAGAGTATGATGTTCCTTATAGAAGTTCTGCCAAATTTGGAAAATCATTACCAAAGGCAGAAATAGACACAAAGAAAAAAATCTATACTTATAGACCAGAGAATCAACTTCCACCTCCACCACCTATAATGTGGGTGAAGTTTAAGAAATATTTAATTGAATCTGTGGAATTCAATCAGTTTGTTGCATCACTTATGCAAACAATGCCAATTCTTGCAATGTCATTCCCTGCAGCAATTGCAAAATTAGATCTGGGAATGTATAATGACTTTAGAACAATCTGGGATGTATTGAAAACAAATGAAACAATTCCAGAAGAACTTGTAACAGAACTGAAACAAGTTGCAACAGATTGTCGTCTTCCTCATGATTTCTTTGATGTTTTAGGAGGTTGATATGTCAATTATAGTAGGATCAACATATTGGCAATATATAGAAAATAGATTTCGATTAGGAAAACCAGAACCTGATGGAGGAAATACAATCTGTAGAACTGGTGGAGGTGTGGCATGGATCGTCGCACCAAATACTAGTGAGGTATCAAGAACCTGGTACTCTATTAATGATGCCGTTACAACCGCAACTAATTGTACTTCAGCAACCGGATGGTTTGTACCCACTGTTGGTCAACTTCAGAATCCAGGATATTGTTGCAAAACTTATTGGGACTCGTACTCCTCCTCTAGCTACTGGAGTAGTTCAAATTACGATACCTACCGTGCATGGTCTGTGAACTTCATTAGTGGTACGGCCAGCGTCACCGGAGCTAAGACGTCTGTTATTCTCTGTGTCCGTGCCTTCAGGTGTGTTTGTTATTGAACTTTGTACTTTGTGACTTGTATTTTGTGCCCTTTATTTTTTATAACTTATAATTTATGAATATCATTGAAACTGGAACAAGTTGGGTTATTGAAGATAAATTAAATTCAAAATTACTCAACGAAATTAAAGAATTTCTCAATAATCATCTAGAGTTTTTATATAAAGATAAAAAAGGATATAGCACGACTGGAGATAATGCAGAGCAATATTGGATAGAAAAGAAAGGAGACCCTCCGTTTTTTCATAAAAACTCGGAGTATGATGCTATAGAAAAAAAATTCAAAAAAGAAATACATGGACGATTAAGGGCAGCATCACTTTTAAGAAATGAGGAGATTGAAATTGAGCAAGGAACTGCCTGGACAGTAATTGGTGAAGAAGGATCTTATCATACAGTTCATAATCACTCCGATGGAATTTTAAATGGTGTTGTAGTTGTTTTATACTTAAATATGCCAGAAAAAGTAGAGACAAATGCTAATAGTATATTTTTAATTCTACATACAAATCCATCAAATCCTTATATAAGTAATCCAATGTCTGGAGTGCATCATATTTCCCCTGAAGTTGGCACTCTTCTCATTTTTCCAAATCATATTCTTCATGGCACTTATCCACAAACAAAAGGTATTCGTCAAACTTTCAATATAGATTATAGATTTACTATAAAACCAAAACCAAAATCAACTCTAAATTATACTTAAAATGACTTATAATATCATTGACAACTTTCTTTCAGAAGAAGGATTTGTAGTAAAATGTCCTGGTGATGGTTGGAAACTTGGGAGGAAATTAAAAAACTGATTAGATTTTACAGTGACTTTTTCAATACCATCATTAGGAATTGTTATAACTTAAGAAAATCTATTGCAATTTATTAATGTATCAATATGAAAAACTTATTTGAATTTGGAAAAATATCTAAAGACATAATCAAAGAATATAAGAATCTAACTTATATAAACAAACCATTTAACGACCAAAATACTATTAATAAATGGAAATCTTTGGGTCATAATTATGAAAGATATACTGGATTAATGAGAGACCAATCTCAAGAACTTCCTGAATGGTGCTATGAAGTTTCTAGACAACTTCCTTTACAAAATTCTGGAATTACATTATACTGTATGACACCGGGAATTATAATGCCTGAACATAGTGATACATTTATAAAGTATAGAGAAATAATGGACTTAAAATCAACTGATAATGTTGGTAGAGCAGTAGTATTTTTAGAAGATTGGAAATCTGGTCATTATTTTGAAATAAGTGAAACTCCAATAGTTAACTGGAAAAAAGGAGATTATGTTTTATGGAAAAATGATACTCCACATATGGCAGCAAACTTAGGTAAAGAGAATAGATACACTATGCAAATTACTGGAATATATGTTTGATTATATTGATAAATTTGAAAAACAGATAGCAAAGTTTTATAATGCACCATATGCAGTTGCAACAGACTGCTGCACTCATGCAATAGAACTTTGCTTGAGGTATGAAGGATATAATAATATTATTATTCCATCTCATACATATATCTCTATTCCATTCACTTGCAAAAAGTTAAATCTCAAATGGAAGTTTGAATATCAAGAATGGGAAGATTTCTATTATCTTGGAAATACTAACATTATAGATGCTGCAGTTTATTGGAAGCAAGGTGGATATATTGAAAATACATATATGTGTTTAAGTTTTCAGTATAAAAAGCATTTAAGTCTTGGAAGAGGTGGTGCAATTCTTTTGCAAAATAAAGAAGATTATGATATAATGAAAAAAATGTCTTATGACGGAAGAAGTCCAAATCAACCTTGGATGGAACAGAATATAGATATGATTGGATACCATTATTATATGACTCCAGAAATTGCAAAACTGGGATTAGAAAAACTTCCATTGGCGATTAGAAACTCTCCAAAAAAATGGAATTATAATAACTATCCGAATTTAATGATAATGGATGTATTTCAATGAATCTTCAAAATAAACTTAAAGGTCTCCCTACAATTTATTACATAAATTTAGACCACAGAACCGATCGTAGAGAATATATGGAATCTCAATTTGATTATTGGGGTATCAAAGATTATCACAGAGTCTCTGCTACCAAATATCTTTCTACAGAAGAATATAAATGGGAGCATTTGGTATTGGACAAATCATTATCCTTTGGTTCTGCTGCTGTTGCAAATTCAATCACTCATCTGGAGATGATTAAAAATTGGTTAGAAGCAACCAATGATGAATATATGATCATGATGGAAGATGATTATGATTTGTCTTTAATTGAGTATTGGAATTTTGATTGGGAATATTTAATGAATAACATTCCAGAGAATTGGGACTGCATTCAGTTAGGTTTTGAAAATGAAGAAATTATTCCATTTTTTCTTCATCCAGTTCATCATAATCATGGATTTGGTCCTTGTCTGATACATCGTGATTATGCAAAAAAACTTATTAAACTTCACTGTATTGGTAATAAGTTTAAATTAAACATTAGAACTAATGATATAAGACATAAAAAACGATATGGAATGGTGGATAGTTTTATCCTTGAAGGTGGAAAAACATATTCAATACCATTAATCACAAATAATCCAAATTTTGGTAGTGATTATGATTTAACGCAAATGGCAAGAGGTTGGTTTAAAAATTGTAGGGATTTATATTATAATTGGTGGAAGAATGAACATCATAAATTTACTTTAGAGGATTTTTTTACTTATGGAAAACCTAATGATTGTGAAATGATAAAAAAAGTCAATTATAAGAAAGAAATAAAGAAAAATATATTTTATTCATAATGTCTTCACAAAATGAATGGTCACAATTAAAAAAAGTTATTGTTGGAATTGCTGATGAAGCAAAAGTTCCAGAAATAGATTTAAGTGTAAGAACAATCAATTATGCAGATAAATCTGATGTATCTGATGTTATAGTTGGACAATATCCAAATAAAGTTATTGAAGAAGCAAATGAAGATTTAAAAACTTTCGTTTCTTTTTTACAATCTCAAAATATAGAAGTTTTTCGTCCAGAAAAAAATAATCCAAAATATTATAATTATTGTCCGAGAGATAATGTTTTTATTCATGGAGACTTAACTCTTGCAACACCAATGCCAATCAAAGCAAGACATAATGAGTGGAAGTCATTTGAGAAATACTTACATAATCCAATATCTATTGATTGCTCTTATGATGATAATCTTTATGACTTAAATTGTCTTGGTGATAAAGATACTTTAGCACTTACAGAATATTCTTCTGCTTTTGATGCTGCTAATGTTATTCGTTCTAATGATGATATTTTGTATCTTGTATCCAATACTGGAAATAAAAAGGGAGCACATCTACTTCAAGAATTATTGGGAAAAGAAGTAAAAGTACATACTCTTGAAGGAGTATATAGTTATATTCATATTGATAGTACGATAGCATTTTTAAGAGAAGGACTGATGCTTCTTAATCCAGAAAGAATTAAAAATAAAAATGTCTTACCAAAACCATTCTGCGATTGGGATGTAATATGGTGCCCAGAACCAGTTGACATTGGTTACTATATGAATTATAATAATGCTTCGAAGTGGATTAATATGAATTTATTTTCAATCAATGAAAATTTGGTTGTCCTTGAAGAGAACCAGAATAATCTTAGAAAAGAATTAGAAAAATATGACATTGAATGTGCTATGCTTCCAATGAGGCATCAAAGAACTCTTGGTGGTGGGTTTCATTGTGTAACACTTGATTTGGAAAGAGGATGAAATTATCATTTATTGGTCTTGGAAAACTTGGACTTCCTTGTGCAGAAGTATTTGCAGAAAATGGATACTCCGTAAAAGGATATGATATTCAAAATATATCATCAAAATTAATAAAAATTGAATCCACTATTCAAAAAGCAGTTTCAAATGTAGATATTGTTTTTATTTCAGTACCTACTCCACATGACCCAGAGTATGATGGAAGAAAACCTATTTCACATCTTCCACCAAAAGACTTTGATTACTCTATTGTTAAAAATGTAATTCAAGAAGCAAATCAATACATGAATTCGAATCAAATTCTTGTATTGATTTCTACAGTTCTTCCTGGAACAGTCCGAGAGCAGTTAATTCAGTATGTAACGAATCCAAAATTTGTTTATAATCCATATTTTATTGCAATGGGTTCTGTGAAGTATGATATGGTGAATCCAGATTTAATTATTTTGGGAAGTGAAACTGGAGAAAAAACTGAAGAAGTGAATACTCTTATTTCTTTATATAAATCAGTAATTGAAAATGATGCTCCAATAGTTGTATCAAATTGGGATGAATGTGAATGTATTAAAGTTTTTTATAATACATTAATCAGTACAAAATTATCTTTTGTGAATATGATACAAGATGTTGCGGAAAAACAAGGTAATATTAATGTGGATATAGTTACGGAGGCTCTTTGCAAATCAACCGATAGAATTATAAGTTCAAAGTATATGAAGGCTGGAATGGGCGATGGAGGTGCTTGTCATCCAAGAGATAATATTGCACTTAAATATCTTTCTCAGAAATTGGATTTGGGTTATGATTTTTTTGGTGCTATTATGCACACTCGTGAAATGCAAGCAAGAAATGTTGCTATTAAATTGGTAAAACTTGCAAAAGAAAATAACATGCCAGTCGTTATTCATGGAAAAGCATACAAACCAGATGTTCCTTATATTGATGGCAGTTATAGTATTTTAATTGGAACTTATTGTGAAGAACTTGGAATATTGCCAAAATATATCGACCCTTTAGTTGAAAACAATACAATAACTGAACCTTCAGTAATTTTATTAGCACATAGTTCTTTAACTACATATTTCAAAGAAGATAAATTATATTGTGATATTCCTGAAGGTAGTATAGTTGTGGATATGTGGAGAAATTTTAAAACTGATAAAAATATTCAAGTTATTCCTTATGGAAATGCAAGAACTTGATTTTTGAATCTATATACACTATAATAGTTAAAACTTGCCTGAAAAAACTATGAATCTAATGCCAATTTATTCTGTACCTCTGTGGCAATCAGAATATCCAGAGTTTGAAGAACATAAAGAAATCTTTCTGAATGCAGTAAGAACTTATAAAGAAGAAAATCCAACAAAAGAAACACCACGATCAAATATTGCTGGTTATCAATCACCAAGTACACTTCAAGGAGTAGAAGAACTTTGTCCACTCTTTGAATATATCTGTCAGATGGGATTTAAGGCAGTTGCAGATCTTGATTTTGTGGATTGTGATCTTGCACTTACAGAAGCATGGTTGAATATTAATGATAGTCGTCAGTGTATGAATTCTGAACATGTACACGGTGAAGTGTTCTCTGGTGTATTTTATCTACAAGCACCTGATGAAAGTGGAAAACTAGTAATTCAAAATCCAGCAATTAACAAAATGTGGAAAGGTTGTTCTTTGACTTCACAGAAGAATCAATTCACTGGAGAAAGTATTCGTATTGAACCCGTAGAAGGTAATATTATTCTCTTTCCTGCTTATCTTCCTCATTCTGTAGAAACAAACAATCACGATGAAGAAAGAATTTCAATTTCTTTCAATTTGATTGCACTTCCAAAAGGTACAATTACAGGTCTAACACACGATGAATGAAAATATAATATCAAAAAAAGAATTAGATTTTATTCTTAAGTTTATTCAAATAAATGAAGATTTATTTGAAGAAAATGGTATTTCTCCAAATAGAAAATATATAACCTTACATAAAGAGTCAAATCCACCAAAGTTATTTTTTGATATAAAAAAAAGGATATTAACCAAAGAAAATATTTTAACTGATTATAATGACGATTCTACTTATGGAGATTATATTGGGTGTATAACAAATGGAGGAAAAATTCATCTTCATATTGACCCAACGATACCGAAATATGACCACATAAGATTTAATTTGTTTTTATCTCTTCCAGAAAAAGGAGGATTTCCAATATATAATGGAATAACAATACCAGTACAAGTAGGTGATTATGTTAGATGTAATTCTAGTAAAGAATATCACGAATGTGAAATGGTTGAAGGTGACATTTCAAGAATTGTAATATCTTATGGAATTTATTTAAAGTCAAAAAAGTTTAATTATCAATGAAACAACATTATTTTATTTCGGGACTTCCAAGATCTGGTTCCACATTATTGTCTGCAATTTTAAGGCAGAACCCAGAGTTTTATGCTGATATCGCATCACCAGTAGAAGCACTCACCGGATCTTCAATTGATATTGTGACTGGTGCTGAAAGTAATCTTACAGTCACAGAAGACCAAAGAAAAAATCTAATGTATGGAATTTTTGAAGGATATTATAAGCACATAGAGAAACCAGTTATTTTTGATAGTTCAAGAGTTTGGACAAAGAAAACTAATTTTCTTAAAGCACTATTTCCTTATACTAAAATTTTATGCCCAGTAAGAGACATTGTTTCTATTTTGAATTCCTTTGAAGTCATTTCTTCTAAGAATCCGTTTCATACCAAGACACTTACAGAACATAAGGATAATGTGTTTGCAAGATGTGATGGAATGATGGATAGAAATGATGGTATAGTTGCAAATCCTTGGATTTTACTTCAAGAAGGTTATGCACTCAATCCAGAAATGATTCACTTTATTGAATATGAGAATCTGTGTAAAGAACCAGAGAAAACTATGAGAGGTGTCTATGAGTTTCTAGAGAAACCTTATTATTCTCATGACTTTGAAAACCTTGAGTATTCTAATGAAAACTTTGATAAGGCATGTAATCTTAAGGATTTACATACGGTCAAAAGAAGAGTAGAATATAAACCACCAAGAATTATTCTTCCACCAGAAATTGTTCAAAAATATTCAGAAATGAACATGGAATTCTGGAGAAAAAATTATAAACCAGATGCCGATATTATTGAAAAGTTAGATAAGAAATTTATTGAGTATAAATGAAAATACTATCAATACCATTATTATTGCATGATGCTTCTATTTGTATCTTAGAAGATGGAAAAATCACTTCCTATCAAATGGAAGAAAGATTTTCAAGAAATAAACACGACTTGAATTTTGATTGTATATTAAATAACTTAAAAGATACTTTCTTTGATAAAGTTATTATTACTCAACATTTTGATGGCAATTTTACTTATTCATTAGAGAAAGTAAAAGAAAAACTATCAAAAATCTCTTATCAAGAACTTATTATTGAAAAAGAAAGACATCATCTTTATCATGCATATTCTGGATTTTATAATTCTGGATTTAATGAGGCAATTTGTTTTTCTATTGATGGATCTGGAGCAATATTAAATGATGGTGAAATAGAAATTGAGACTGTTTATCATCTAAACAAAGATAATAAAGAGGTACAACTACATCAAAGAACCAGAAGATTTAAAAGTATTCAACCTAAGAATCATATTGATTATTATAAAGAAATATTATGGGATGAATTAAGTGTTGGAGAAAAATTTCACATATATTCTGAAAAAATTGGATATAATCTTATTGATGGTGCAGGAAAAGTAATGGGACTTGCACAATATAAGAATCACAAAGAAAAACTCCAATATCCATATAATTCAAAAGAATGGAAAGAAAGAGTTGATGAAGCATATTATCTTCAACAAGAAACACAAAATCATATCTTAAATCTAATTTCAAAATATACAGAAGAAACAGGAGTTAAAAATATAGTCATTTCTGGTGGTTATGGTTTGAATTGTGTTGCAAATTATTGCTACCTTAAAAACTTAAAGGATATTAACCTTTATATTGATCCAATTTGTTTTGATGCTGGCATTAGCATTGGCGCAGCATATTATCACACTCCGAATAAATCTAAAATTAAACCACTTTCAAATGTTTATATTGGATATCAAGAAGAGAATTATGATTTAACTGGACTAGAAACAAAAAAAGTTTCTTATAGTGATATTGTTGACTTACTCCTTCAAAAAAATGTAGTTGCTCTTTTTCAAGGTAAATCAGAAGCAGGACAGAGGGCTCTTGGAAATCGTTCACTACTTTTTGATCCAAGAGTATCAAATGGAAAAGATATTGTGAATCAAATCAAAAGAAGAGAAAACTTTCGTCCATTTGCAGGAACTATTCTTCAAGAAGAAGCACATAAATGGTTCAATATGCTCTCATTAAAAGAAAGTCCTTATATGCAATATGCAATGGATGCTTATGAGAATGCAATTGAACAAGTTCCTGCAATTATTCATTCGGACAATACTTGTAGGATACAAACAGTCACACAAGAACAAAATAAACATTTTTATAATTTGATTTCATGTTTCTTTGAGAAAACTGATGTTCCAATGTTAATGAATACCAGTTTCAATCTTGGTGGAGAACCTTTAGTTGAAACCTTTGAACATGCAATTCATACTCTCAAAAATAGTATGATAGAATATCTTTATCTCCCTGAGATAGAAACTTTAGTTACTGTTAAAAACAAAAAAATTACATATTCATGAAACTTCATATAGTCATAAGAACTCATGATGGAAAAAATATTCATGGGAATAAACCAAGATATATTGATATTTCTAAAAAAGATTTAATTGTTGGTTGCTTATCTTCTTTAATTCTTTCTGCAAATCGTGTTAAAAATCACACCATTAGATTTACAATTCTTGACGATCATAGCACAGAAGAACTTATAGATTCATTGCAATCTGTTTTTTCATTTTCAAATCATTCTTGGGAACTTATACATCTTGAAGAAAGAGGATTTAATCACAGTGGATATATGCAGTTCTTGACTTGTAAAAATAGTGATGCCGACCTAGTATATTCTGTAGAAGATGATTATCTACATTGTAAAAATGCAATACCAGAAATGCTATTTTCTTATGAGTATCTAAAGGTACAATATAATTTAAAAAAAGAACTTTGTATTTTTCCTTTTGATAATCCTGAAGATTATGTTCCCCATCAATTATATCCAGGAAGACTCTTCAGGACTCCTATAAGACACTGGAAGGAGGGTATATGGACTACTTTTACCATGATAACAACACCAAAAGTATTTCGGGATTATTGGGAAATTTTTGAGAAACTTGCATTACAATATACTCCTTGGAATGGAATAGACCCAATTGAAGAATTGGTTCATGAAGGAAATACAATTAGTGATATCTGGGAACATCATGTTATAAGAGTGAATCCTATTCCTTCTCTTGCACTTCATGTTCAATTTGAAAAACAAAGAGATCCTCATATCAATCATCTGGACTGGTGGAATAAATATTCAAAGATTCATAAATTTGAGGTGAATTATGACTAATAAACCAACAAGACGATATCAATTATGCATTGATAAACTTGAAAATCTTGAAGATGTAAAAAAGATTCTAGATTTACTAAAAATAAGAATTCAAACAGATGATCCTGAATATGAAGAAGTCAAAGAATACTTTTGTCTTGAAGTGGTTCCTAGAGGATATATAAAACTTTTAAAAAAAGTTGGTTATGAAGGAATCAATCAAATGAACTGGGATGAAATGGAAATTGAAGCATCTAAACTTTTAGAAAATGAAGAAACCAATTGAAGTCTTTTTGAGACATTGTTATTACTCAAAACTACAAGAACTTCCAGATAGAGAAAGACCAAAATGGTTCAATAAAATTAAGGTCTTTGAGAACTTTAAGAAAACAATCAATCCAAAACTTGCAAATTACACAATTGTTTATGATGAGTTTTATGGAAGTATTGATAAGACCTTTCTAGCAAAAGAAGAGAATGTAGAAGTCATTAAGTGTGGAAGTGAGACTGATAGTTTTCTTTCTACATTAGATATTATTCAATCAAGAAATTTTGATGATGATACAATCATTTATTTTCTAGAAGACGATTATTTGCATCGTCCTGGTTGGTGTGATATAATGTTAGAAGGATTTACACTTGGTTCTCATTATGTGACTTTGTATGACTTTGATTTCTTTATTGCAAGTGGATACTTATGTGAAATCTTTACCACTCCAAATTCTCATTGGAGAGCAGTGCCAGCAACAACCAATACCTTTGCTTGTAAATATAAGACACTATTAGAAGACCTAGAGATTCATAAGAAACACTCAATTCATGGAGTCAAAGAACAAGAAGGATTTCATTTTTCTAAAGATTATGATAAGTTCTGGGAACTTCAGCAACAACAAAGATATTTGGTTTCTCCAATGCCTGGTTGGAGTACTCATTGTGATGCAAATCATTTGAGTCCTGTGATAGACTGGGAACAATATCTTACAATAGAAAAAGTGGAAAAATCAAAACAACAAAAATTATTATATCAATGACTACAATTATCTCATTAGACGGTGGATTTGGGAGAATCATTACTGCCATTCCTGCACTACTCAAATATCATAAGAATCATCCAGGCGAAGAATGGTACATAATGATTCCTGGATGGGATTTTATTAACTGGGGATTTCCAGAACTTCAGGAAAGAACCTTTAATCCTGATGCAAGAGGTTCTTTTGATTTATTTTGGAAAGCAGATAAGGTGATTACTCCAGAACCTTATCGTGTTCCTGCATATTATCGCAATGAAATATCATTAAGAGAAGCATTTGATATTTGCATTAATGATAGTACAGATTATAGTGACTTACCTCCAATGCAACTTCGTCTTTCATCACCAGAAAGAAGAAAAGCGTATGAAATTATAGAAAAAGCAAAGAAATTGCATAAAAAGAAAAAAACAATTCTTTTACAACCATTTGGTTCAACTGCAACACCACATCCATCTGGTATTTTTGATGATAGTTTGAGATCTATTCCCGATAAGATGTTAAATTATTTTATTGATAATTTATCAAAAGATTATAATTTAATCTTTATGGGTGCAAAGGAGTTTTATAATGTAAAAACTTATAAACCAGATCCAGATCCAAATCTAAGAGAATGGTGTGCGATTATTGATGCAGTTGATTATTTTATTGGTTGTGATTCTTGTGGTCAACACATATGTAAGGCATTGAATAAACCTGCTTCGGTTGTGATTGCTGGAACACACCGAGTGAATGTGACTTATGATGGTTTTCATATTATTGAAAGAGATGTTCCATTTTATCCAGATAGTATGAGAATTTCTGGTTTTCAGGCGCATATGTCCTCAAGATTGAATGAACCAAGAATTCAATTTACTTCTGATGAAATTGAAAGTGCATATCAAGAAATTATATTGAGTATTGAAGGTGAAGTGAAAAAAGAAAAATCTCAGGATATTGTAAAATCAATAGAAATAAGTTATAAATAGACTTAAAGAAAAAAAAATATTCATAAAAATGCCTATTACATTTGGACCATCAAAATCTCATCCTTCTTATAATACATTTCTTATAGAAAATGCACCACTTGGAGATCCAGTTCTTGATGGTGGATATTTAATCTGTTGCAATGGTGGTGGTACGGCATGGATCGTCGCACCAGCATCAACAGAAGTCTCAAGAAACTGGTACTGTCGTGATGATGCCGTTACAACCGCAACTAATTGTACTTCAGCAACCGGATGGTTTGTACCCACTTGTTGTCAACTCAAGAATCCAGGATACGAATGTAAAACTTATTGGGATTCGTACATCTCCTCTTTCTACTGGAGTAGTACACATGACGGTGGCGACGCATATGGTTTGGACTTCAGTAATGGTTGTACCGCCAAAAGAGATAAGGCGTCTTCTTACTATGTCCGTGCCTTCAGGTGTGTGATTTATTGAAAAATGCAATAAATACTAATACTTTCAATAAGAACTATGGCGATTATAGTAGGACCAACAAATTGGCAACCACAGCCGGCAGAAGAGTATCGAGTTCAAGTCTCCTCATTGGGAGATCAAATGATTAGAGGTGGATATTTAATCTGTCGCAGTGGTGGAAGTGTGGCATGGATCGTCGCACCTGCATCTAGTGAAGTGACTAGAAGCTGGAACAGTCGTAATGATGCCGTTACAACCGCAACTAATTCTACTTTAGCAACCGATTGGTTTGTACCCACTGTTGGTCAACTTCAGAATCCAGGATATTGTTGCAGAATTTATTGGGATTCGTACTCTTCCGCTTTCTACGTGAGTAGTACAGAGTACAATGAAGGATACTCGGGAGGCGTGTGGTTAACTACTGGTGGTTCCAACGCCATCCTTAAGTCGGATCCTGCCTGTGTCCGTGCCTTCAGGTGTGTGACTTATTGAACTTTGTACTTTGTAACTTGTATTTTGTACCTAATTTTTTCTAATGATTATTAAAACTCCAATATCAGTCGGTGAACTTCTTGATAAAATCACAATTCTCCAAATCAAATCACAATACTCAAATAATTCTTATGTTCAAAGAGAACTTATTGATCTAATCAATATAGCAAAGGAACATCAAGTTTATAACGAACAAGATCTTCAAAAACTTCAAGAAGTCAATTCAAAACTCTGGATTATAGAAGATCAACTTCGGGAACTAGAAAAGAAAAAAGATTTTTCTTCAACTTTTATAGAACTTGCAAGACAGGTATATCAAACAAACGATCAAAGAGCACTCATCAAAAAACAAATTAACGAAAAAACAAACTCACATTATCAGGAAGTGAAATGTTATGTATGAAATCATTGATAATTTTCTTTCACAAAAAGATTTTTTAAATATAGTAAATACATTCTTTCCTCAAGATTTAAATAATCCAAATAACTTTTCATGGAATTATCATAAAGGTATTGTTCGAGATCCTGATTTAGGTCCGACAGGATATGAAGATCATGATTGGATGTATAATCGTTCTTTATATTCTTCAGATAATGGATTAAAATTTGATAAGCATTATTCAATTGTCAAACCAATTATTGATAAGTTGAAAGTCAAAAAACTTTTTGATGTTCGAGCAAATCTTTTAGTACCAACAAAAGAACATATCTATCATGAATTTCATACTGATAGAAGTGTACCACATACTGTTGCATTATTTTATGTGACGGATTGTAATGGATTTACAATTTTAAAAGATACTGCTAAAGTTGAATGTATACAAAATCGAATGTTATTGTTTGACGGTTCAATTGAACATCACTCTGTAACATCAACAGATGAACCTCGTTGTGTGATTAATATCAATTATGTATGAAATCATTGATAATTTTCTGACTGAAGAAAAGTTTTTAAAAGTTAAAAATTCAATATTAAATTCAGAATTTTCTTGGAATCTCACTCCTTGGGTTTCAAATCTCAACGAAAATCTTAAGACAACAAGTTCTTATTATTTCACACATGTTTTTTATTCTGGTCTTTATGTAGATCCAAATTCTCATATCTTTATAGATATTTTAAATCAATTAGAAGTCAAATCATTAATTCGTATTAAGGCAAACTTATATCCATCCACTGATAATATTGAATATCAATCAGAGCACATTGATTATGATTATTCTCATAAAGGTGCTATTTTTTATTTGAATACAAATGATGGATTTACAACTCTTGAAGATGGAACAAAAATTGAATCAGTAAAAAATCGTATTCTTCTTTTTGATCCATCAAAACCTCATAATAGTACGACTTGCACTGATGATAAGTGTCGAGTGAATGTAAACTTTAATTATTTTTAATCACAATGTATAATGCTATTGGAAATACTCCTCTAATTCGTCTTAATGCAATCAGTGATATGACTGGTTGTGAAATACTTGCAAAAGCGGAATTTATGAATCCAAGTGGTTCAATCAAAGATAGAACTGCTCTTGGAATTATAAGAGATGCGGAAAATAAAGGATTGCTTAAACCAAATGATGTGATTGTTGAGGCAACAACAGAAAATTTTGGAGTGAGTCTTGCACTTCTATGCAATTCTTTAAATTATCAGTGTACTATTGTAATTCCGGAGAATGAAAACAATCAAAAAATTCAATTGATGAAAAGATTTGGTTCCAATATTATTGAAGTTCCTATAGTTCCAGAAACAAGTGAGAGTCATTATTCAAAAATTCCAAAAAAAATAGAAAGTCAATTTTCTAATGTTTTTTGGTGTAACTACTTTGAAAATTCTGCAAATGAAAAAACTCATCAAAATTCAACGGCAGTGGAGATATGGAATCAGACAAATGGAAAAATTGATGCCTGGATATGCTCTACAAGAAGTGGAGGAACTTATTCGGGAGTTGCAAAATACTTAAAAAGTAAAAATAAAAAAATAAAATGTTTTGTTGTTGATTCTCCAGGAAGCGTTGTATATAACTGGGCGACTCTTGGAGAAAAGATGATTAAGGGAAGTACAAATCTTGATGAAATCGGCAATACAAAAATTACATCTAATTTAAATCATTCTTTTATTGATGATGCAATTTTTGTTGAAGATCAAGATTGTGTGAATAATATGCTTTACACTCTTAGAAAAGAGGGATTGTATTTGGGACCAATTTCTGGCGCAAATATACATGCATCAATAGAATCGGCAAAACGATTAGGTCCAGGTCATACTATTGTTACTATATTATATGATTCTGGTGATAGATATTCATCAACATTTTATGATGAAAAATGGTTAAAATCTAAAAAATTAGAAATACCTCAGAAAGACACTTGACGAATTGACACTAGCACTTTATGGTGAAGCAATGGAAGCAAGAGAGTCTGATGGTACAAGAATTTCTACAGTAGTATAAGGACTTACTTAAACACCAAATTTTATATTATCTAAATAGTTAAAAGAAATTAGAATCGTAAAAAATGGCAATCAAAATTTCTGGATCAACAATAATTGATGATAGTAGAAATATTATAAATGCTGGTATTATCACTGCAACTTCATTTAGTGGTGATGGTTCTAATTTAACTGGTGTTGGTATAGGAACAGACGATAGTATTAACACTAGTGGTATTATAACTGCTTCAGCAGTATCTGCTAATGAGTTTATAGGGACAGGTGATAAACTTATCTTCAGTCCCACTGTTACATCCTTTAGTCCCACTGATGGTGCTACTGATGTTGCTGTAGATACCAATATAGTTCTGACTTTTGATCAACCAATTTATGCTGGATCTGGTTCAGTTTTCTTAAGAAACTCCAGTAGCACAGGAACTGTTATTGAAGAAATTGGTATCAGTTCTTCAATGATTAATAATCAAACACTAACCATCAATCCATCATCAGATTTATCTCTAGAAACTGATGTTTATGTAGTATTACCACAAGGAGTTATTACAAACTCTGTTGGTGGTAATAATGCACTATTAGATACTTATAATTTTACAACACTTGCGCCACCAGGACTTGGTGATCCTGCTGAAGGTGGATATATTATTTGTCAAGAATCAGGTGTTCAATGGATTGTAGCACCAGCATCAACAGAAGTCTCAAGAAACTGGTACTTTCGTAGTGATGCCGTTACAACTGCTCAAGCAAATGCTGCTTGTGGTGATTGGTTTGTACCAACTTGTGGGCAACTTCAAAATCCAGGATATACTTGTAGAACTCATTGGGACTCGTACTCCGCTACTTACTACTGGAGTGATACAGAGTCCAGTAGCAGCAGCGGTGTGTCTGTGTCCTTAACTGGTGGGAGTATCTCCGGCTTCAATAAGGTGAGTTCTTTCCCTGTCCGTGCCTTCAGGTGTGTTTCTTATTAAACCTTGTACTTTGTAATTTGTATTTTGTACCCTGTATTTTTTCTAATTCTAAATAACTAAAAGTATTTAAAAAATTTAATGGATATTTTTCAAATAGAAGCAAGAGGAATGTTCAGTCCTCCAAACGGAAATGCTCCACAAATCATTCCTGATCGTTGGAGAGAAAATCCTGGTGATGAAATAAAAACAGATCTTCCAGAACTTACTAATGAAGAACTGAATGCTCTTGGTTGGAAAGGACCAATTCAAATGCCTCCAACACCAGGTACAAGTTATTATACACATAATTATGAATGGAATGCAGAAACTCGTGAGTTTGATGCAACGGAAATTGATGAATTTGAAAAAAGAAATAGAGTCAACTATCAACAGTTCTGGGATAAGTTAATTCAAACAACAGCATATTTAACAATCAAAGCATCTGCATCACAATCACTTGCTGTAAATACTGTTGTAACTGAATTTATTGCACTCATTTCTGATGCGAAGAATTCACATGTAAATGTTGAAAAAATTCAAGAAGTACTTCTTGATATTATGACCAATATTTCTTTTACTGCGGAAGAACTTGAAGAGATTGAATCAGCATTTAATGAAAGTGGAATGTTTGCGATTTATAATCTTTCATAAGTTATAATAAAATCCCAAAATTTAACTATTAAAAATGGCAATCAAAATTTCTGGTTCGACAATAATTCAGGACAGGAAATCAACACAGTTCTTAACCTGTTGTAACCCTCGTTAACCGAGACCTATGAAAGTATAAAGTACGTCTCTCATACCCACACTGGAAAGTGGTGTGTGTGAGATTTATAAATAATTAAAAAAGTATTGGAATAATGACACTATCTACCAACACTACTTATAGAATTTTTGTAGAAAAACTTGGAGCAACTGACCCTGATGCCTTTATTGGAAATGAAGGAGAAGTATTTTTTGACCCAAGTATCCCAACACTTAAACTATCTGATGGTTCTACTCCTGGTGGAATTGGAATTGGAATTGGAACTGGAACTGCTTCGGTAGGAACTGCATTAACTGTCTCTGGTGATTCTGGTTCTGAAACTATTGATATTCTTAGTGAAACTCTAACAATTGCAGGTGGTACTAACTTAACTTCGTCTGCTGCATCTGATACTGTTACGGTTAATCTTGATAGTGATATTTTACTTGATAGTGTTATTGCAACTGGTATCATTACTGCAATTGGTGGTTTCTATGGAGACCTAACTGGCAATGTTACTGGTACTGCATCAACAGCATCTTTTGCTACCACTGCATTCAATCTTAATGGTGTTGTAGAATCAGATCTTAATGTTGCTTTTGCACAAACAGCAGGATTATCGACCGAAACAACAAAACTTCAAACGCCAAGAACTTTTGAGATTACTGGTGACGTTGTTGCATCTGCGATTAGTTTTGATGGCACTGGAAATGTATCATTAGCAGCAACTATTCAACCAAACAGTGTTGGATTGGGAACAGATACTTTTGGTGATTATGTTAAAAATATTTCTGGAACAGCAAATCAAATTGGTGTAACTGGTGGTTCTGGTGAAGGTTCTACTCCACAGATTGGACTTCCTAATGATGTAACTATTCCTCAAGACTTAACGGTTACTAGAGATGTTGAGATTAATCGTAACCTGAATGTTACCGGTAATATTACAGTTGGTGGTACATCAGCAACATTATTCACACAGACATTAACTGTTGCTGACGCCGACTTGATTCTTGGCGTAAGAACGGACTCACTTGGTAATGATATTTCTACAGACAATACCGCTAATCATGGTGGTATTGCGATTGCATCAACTGAAGGAACACCACTTATTACTCTTACAAATCCTGGTGCTGGTGAAACACTTCCTTCCACATATAAGAAAATTATGTGGTTTAAGTCTGGAAGTTTCTCTGGACTTGGAACTGATGCATGGTTGATTAATTATGGTGTAGGTATTGGTTCTACTCAAGTTCCTAATAATGTAGTTCTTGCTGCGGGTAATGTACATATAACAAATAATGATATTGCATCGGTAAGGAATATTAATGCAACTGGTGTTAGCACTTTAGGTTTTGTAAAGATTAATAGTGGAATTATAACTAACACATCTTCAGGTGTTGCTGTTACTGTTTATGGCAATTTAATTGGTACTGCTTCTACTGCATCTTTTGCAACAACAGCATTCAATCTTAATGGTGTTGTAGAATCAGATCTTAATGTCTCTTCTGCATCAACAGCATCTTTTGCAACAACAGCATTCAATCTTAATGGTGTTGTAGAATCAGATCTTAATGTCTCTTCTGCATCAACAGCATCATTTGCTACCACTGCATTCAATCTTAATGGTGTTGTAGAATCAGATCTTAATGTCTCTTCTGCATCAACAGCATCTTTTGCTACCACAGCATTTAACTTAGAAGATGCTGCTAACATCACTACAGGAACTATCTCTTCAGATAGATTAACTGGTACTTATGGCATTAGTATTACTGGAACTGCAGCAACAGCATCTTTTGCTACCACTGCATTCAATCTTAATGGTGTTGTAGAATCAGATCTTAATGTTGCCTTTGCACAAACTGCTGGTATTGCAACTTATACATCAGAATGGATTCTGGAGAGTGGAAATGGCAGTGATTATGGAATTAGTGGACCTGGACTGACAGGAACTGAAAATGATCCCACTTTCTACTTAACGAGAGGGGAAAAATATAAGTTCACTAATAATACTGGTGGACATCCTTTCAGAATTCAAAGCACTCCAAACGGATCTGTAGGAACACAATATAATGATGGTATCACTAATAATGATGCCGGAAATGGAACAACTTTGTTATGGAATGTTCAGTTTGATTCTCCAGATATTCTTTATTATCAATGTACCACTGGTGGACACGGTGGAATGGGTGGTAAGATTTATATTGTAAATGCTGGTATTGCATCCGATGTAAATCTTTATACAACTGGTATAGCAACGATTGGAAGTGTTCAAATTAATGCTGGTATTATAACTGCAACGACAGGAATTATCACTTATTATGGTGATGGTCAATATCTACAGAATATTACTAGTAGTGGTGGTATAAGTTCTATAACAATCTCTAATAATACATTAGACCAATCACAATACTTAACATACGCAGTATCAACAGGAAATACAACTGGACTTGGTGTTACTACAGAAGGTCTTGTCTTTAATCCTTTCACTGGAAGGATGGGTATTGGTCAAACATTGCCACAGGCAAAACTTGATATTAATGTTGGAACTGGACTGACTGCACTTAATATAGAAGGATCTGAAGGTCAATTATTCTCTATCACTAACAATCTGACTTCTGGAAGTATCTTCTCAGTCAATGATGTATCAGGTGTTCCAAGTATTGATGTAGATGCAGATGGAACTATTCAACTAGCACCTTTTGGTAGCACTGAATATGTTGGAATCGGAACCACAAATCCAACACAAAAACTTGATGTTAATGGAAACATTAGACTTCGTGGAGCACTGTATGATAATTCTAATGGTATTGGTGCTACTAATCAGGTATTAACATCAACTGGTTCTGGAATTTCTTGGCAAGATGCTGCGGTTTCTGGTGTTGGTATTCAATCTGGTGGAACTGTCATTGGAACTGGAATCACGACATTAAACTTTATTGGTGCGGGAAGTACTTTTGCTGTTAATGGAAATACAGTTGATATTAGTGTTTCTGCTGGTACTACAAGGACTGTCAGTACTTATACTGCAACATCGGGGCAAACAACATTCTCTGCAACTTATAATGTTGGATATGTTGATGTCTTCTTGAATGGTGTTAAGTTGAGTGAAAATGAATACACTGCAACAAATGGAACATCTATTGTACTGGATACTGGAGCATCATTAGATGATATTGTGGAAGTGGTAGGTTATAGTAATATAAATATAGCAGGAGGTTCCGCAACTCCAGATATAAGTCCAGTAATGATGGGAATGATATTCTAAAATGGCAGCACCTAACTTAAAAAATCCAACTACGATTACAGGAATCACGACAGTTGTGGGTCTTAGCACGACTGCAATTACTGGAATCCTGACGAATGCATCAGGAAGTAATAAGGTATTAAAGATTAATACAATACTCGCAGCAAATGTTGATGGGACAAGTGCTGCAGATGTAAGTGTCAGTGTCTTGAGAGGTGGAGTAGATTATTATCTTGCAAAGACAGTAAGTGTTCCTGCCGATGCAACACAAGTTTTGTGCTCTAAAGATATTTACTTTTATCTGGAAGAGAATGTAGGAATCAGAGCACAGGCAAGTGCTGCTGATGATATTCATATTACGATAGGATACGAAGAGATTTCATAATATTATGTTGGGATTCAATGGTGGTACTATTGGTATAGCAAATACAGTATTTACCGGGACTAAAAGTAATGACCCCAACTATTCTAGTGTTTCATTGCTGTTGAATGGTAATGGAACTAATGGTAGTACTACTTTTACTGATAGTAGTAGTTATGGTCATACCGTAACTGCTAACGGTGATGCACAGATCTCCACTGCACAGAGTAAGTTTGGTGATGCGTCAATGTACTTTGATGGAAGTGGGGATTATTTGAATATTCCTGATGATACTTCACTTCATTTGGGATCTGATAACTTTACTTTTGAATTTTGGACTTATCTAGATTCAACCGACGGGCATTTTATCA
>Ga0213867_1000300_pt1 | contig 22584 bp, 37 predicted proteins | sample PICome_12_FD_160120 | JGI IMG/M metagenome (GOLD analysis project Ga0213867, IMG submission 160120) | Coastal seawater microbial communities near Pivers Island, North Carolina, United States - PICO540 | ecosystem: Environmental > Aquatic > Marine > Coastal | place: USA: North Carolina... | reverse complement strand
CTCAAAATAATACTCTAATAATTGATCGTTTCCTAAATGTGACATAACCTTTATTTTTAATTACCCGTAAATATACGAAAAATAATTGCGGCAACCTAATTGGTTGCCGCTTTTCTTGTGCTTTTCCTTGCGAAAATATTTTTTACGATTACGATGTGGTAAAGGTACCTTCATCGCCTCCTGCCATTCATGCCTTGTAAGTTGTAATTTCTTCACCTTTTTCAGTTATTAAATCTAAAGTTAAGGCGTTACAAAAATTATTTAACTCCCCAGCTTCAGCAATAACAACTAAGTCACTATTACTTAAGTTATTAAATAATGATATTGGGGTAGTCATAATTTTACTTACCTTGTCCTCTATAGGGTTTAGCATAATTTTTACTTGTTTTTAGTTTTGATGTTTTGCTTTTTGCATGTACACCGGGACGTTTTCTTTTAGGTTGTTCAACATAAGAACCTAGGTTAAGACCTTTTGCCATAATTTATTTTTTTATTATACATATTAAATAACAATTTTATAACCACCAAATAATTGTAAATATTCTACCAAATCAGTTCCTAATCCATCTCTAAAACGTTTACCACGCCTTAACCATTTTTTTACATTACCCGGACCAGCTAAATGAGCTGCGGCTAATAATCCTGATTCTGTAATATACACTCCGTGTTTTTGAGTACCACAATATTTTCTAATTTCTCTTCTAAGAATGTGTTTATTATGTTTAAGGAGCTTTATCATAGCTTCTTCTTGGAGTTTAGGATTACTAAGGAATTGGTTATTAGAAATGTTTTTATACCCTAAAGCATTAAGAGTTTTACGTCCAAACTGGTATTTACCCATATATCCCCATCTATTTACTATATCATATCGATTTGAGGATTCACGTCGTCCTATTGAAGTTAAAAATAAACGTGTTTGGTTAACAGTTTTTATTTTTACTGGTTGTGGATTTAATTTTATCTCAATTTGAATATCATGTGCTAAGGGTAATGGGATTATTTTTGTTCTATACCTTATATCGGGTACAGCAGCAAAAGTAGATATTATGGAGACAAAAAAGGTCAAGAAAACTAATTTACTTGAATTTTTCATAATTAAAAGTTTTTAAGGAAATTGCCTTTTACAGGTCTTGATTTTAATTGTTGAGATTTCTCATCTTTATCTAAAGTTTTAGATGCTAATTTATCTAAATGTTTAGATTTGAGTTTATCGTAATCAGTTACGATTTTAGTATGTTTTTTACTTCTCTTCATTTATATTCTAGAGATGTACTGGTTAGGGCTGTCTTCATCATCTTCTAAGCCTAATTCTTTTAGGCGTTGTAAATGGTACTCGTCGACTTCCCAATCTATTTTCTCACTAGTCCCAAAATGTTCTCTTGTTGACTCTATTTGTTTAACATCTTTATCATTAAAGATATCTCCCACTGTGAGAAAATAATGATTGTAACACAGTAACTCTATATTATCAAGTAGGTAGTTTGATTTGTTACCATCCTTGAAATGCAATAACAACGGCATTTTATAATCTAAGACCCTACGTTCTTTGAAACCGCACATTGAACATTGCTCGGATAAATATCCGCTCTCTATTAAACGATACTTTATTTTTGCAGGTTGGAAATGGGCTGCTGATACTTTACCTTCAATTATATCCATTAAGGCCGGTTCTTTACCGCGTCCTTTGAGGAATTTAGGTATGCCTTTACCACTCTGGTTTTTATGACTGTCAAAAATACCATACATTTTAGCATATCTCTTGTAGTGTTGATAAGAAACATGTAAATATCTTGCAGCGCTCATATTAGACATGGTTTGACTTTGAGCTGCTTCTATTTGTTGCTTAGAAAGCGGTTTAGGTTTAGGCAAAACTTATAAATCTTCGTTTGAAGTAGAATTTATTATTTGAAAAGGACCTTGTAAATTACGATCATCAGTATTAAGATCTAATTTTTCTGCTTTAGTAACTTTATTTTTTCCATAATGGGTTTCTTCAAATTCAGTATACTTAATATAATCATCTTCTTCCATTACAATTGTTTCGGTCCAAGTATGGTCACCTGTTCCTCTTGTTACAGGTAATCCCCTCTTAGCACCTACTGTAGAGCAGTTTACACAAAAATCATACCCATATTGGGTTAATCTAAGCTCAGGCATTGTGCCCTTACACTTAGAGCATGAAATCATTTTCACGGGTGTTGTAGTTTGAATTGTCGAATGCATAAATATATAACCTTTTAAAAATATATGTAAATATACGACAATTTTTTTAAGTATCCTACTACTTTTTCCAAAAAGAATAAATACCTTTTTCTAATTCATATGAAGGCCATACAAATCTTTCACGCATAGGTTGTTGTTGAGCCCACTTCCACATTTCAGTTAAGCCTTCTTTTAAACCAGTTTTATGTTCAAACCCTAGTATATCAATTGATTTCTGAAAGGTAGGTATTGAATGTTTAACTTCATGTCTGGCTTCTAAATAAGTTAATTTACTATCACCTATTACTTCTTGTAATATTTGAGCAGCATCATTGATTGATATTTCTTCAATTCCCCCTAAATTAATTATTTCTTTGCTTGCTTCGGGTTTAATAGCTGCATTCCATAGTGGTTCTAATGAGTCATCTATGTAACTAAATGCTCTTGTTTGTTCACCATCTCCAAATATAGTCATATCCATTCCATTTAAATGTTGGAACATCCAAATGCCTAATACGTTTCTATACTTATCCCAAATATTTTGTTTAATACCATAAACATTATGTGGTCTAATAATTGTCCAATCTAACCCGTGTTGTTCACCTGCTATTTGGATATCCATTTCACATGCATATTTTGCAACACCGTAGGGGTCTATTGGTGCCTGTTGTTGGGTTTCATCAAATATCCCACCATTACCATGACCATATACAGCTAATGTAGACGTAAATACCAATCGTTTAACATCGTTTTTAATACACTCATTAACTAGGCGGGCAGTTGATTTTAAATTATTATCATAATTGTAAGTACGAATAAATGGGGATAACCCTTCAGCAGCATAAGCAGCAAAGTGAAAAACATAATCTATATCATGTGCCTCAAATATATTTTCAATAGGATGCTCTATTAAATTCATTTGCCAAAATTTTACTTTTGGGTTAACATTTTCTTCAAAACCACCACTTAAATCATCAACCCCAACTACTGTAGTATCTGGTTGTGTTTCGATTATCCAATCAGCTAAACGACTACCTAATAATCCGGCTACACCTGTTATTAATACTGTTTTATTCATATTTTATACCTTTAATTATTTGGTTATTTTTAGGGTTATGTGAATTGTTTTCAAATAATTGAGGGTTAATCCCCCATTTATACATAAATACTTCAGCAGCAGGTTGTTCACTTGCTTTAAATTTTATTTGGTCGCCATCAGTTCTATTTTTAGTAGCAGCACTACCAAAGTGATAAAAGTGTCCTTTGTGTGTTCTAGACATTCCTATATTATTTAAATCTAATTTTAAGAAAAAATCCCAATCACAAATGAAAGGTGATTGATACATAGTATCAAATCCACCTACAATCATATATTGTTTTTTATAAATAGCAAACGGAAATATACCTCCATCTATAGTTAGTTTATCTTGTCTTAATGTTTTTTCGTATTTAATAAAACCATCATAATCAAATTCTTCAGGTGTTTTACCTAAATCTTTAACTGGAAAATTAAATATACCTGGGCCTGTAGGTTCAATTTGGTTAATAGTTAATACAGAACGTTCTTTGACTTCACTTGCTATAATATCCCATTCAGGACATAATACATTATCATCATTAATAATGAGTATTTTTTCATTACTAGCGTTAAATACTCCTAAATTAAGGGCGGTTTGCATACCTTTATTTTCATCTAAGGGTAATACTTTAATTTTATCTTTATACTTATCTAGTACTATCTGACTTTCGTCTACATAACCATCAACTATAACTATAATTTCATTATTGGTAGTTTGACCTTCAATAGCTGATTTAAGGCAAATATCTAAATAACTAGGATTTCGATATGTAGGGATAATTAAACTAATCATAATGTATCGTAATAAGCGTTTTGTTTTTCTTGTCTATTAATCTCTTTAGGATGATATAATGATAATGCTTCCATATCAGGTAAAGGAGCATAAGTTTTATAACCATCTAGTACTTCATGCACTTTGTTAATCCACTTTATCTCTGGTTTATTCTTCCAAATACGCCATTGATAATCAGGCCAATTAACCCGTCCTTTATCATCTACTCTCCACCCCCACTTTAGAATATGTTCTTGAGTTAGTCCTTCTACTGTATTTACTCTAGGTACTAAATAAACTTCATTGTCTGGGTTAGATTCTAGTATAACAGGTAAATGTGTAAATACCATTTTATTAGGGTGCTCATCTGCATCTATCTGAAATATATAATCCCCAGAACACATAGTTGTGAGGTAGTTTTTCCAATCAGCAAAATGATGTTCAAAAGATTTAGCTTCACATTTTATATTTTGCTCTTGTAAGTAAGACCATACTTCAGCTGTACCATTCTGTTTATCAAATAAAACTACTATTTCATCATTCTCTCTTTTACCTTCAAGAAGAATAGGAATAAGTTTCTTAATCTCTTTAATCTCATTACAAACTGTAATAGCATAGCTTATTTTCATATTTTACTCCAATTAGTTAAAGGTGATAACCAAGCTGTCTCCCCATGTGTAGAATATCCTGGTATGGGGGTTACTAATAATTGGTTTTTTGATCTTAAATCTAAGAACATTTGAAAATCATTTGGGTGAGTACCACTAGTATGTTTTCTAAGTATTGATTCATTTTCCCTTAATGTTTTTACTTTAGCAGCAAATGTCATTGTAGTACTATTTGTTATTTTCCAATGTACTGAGTTTGTTAAATATACTCTAGTATCTTCAGCTCCACCCTGACAATATGGATTACCACCTTTTTCAGGAGGTAAATACTTATCAGGATGATCATATAAAGATACGAAAGAAGCTCCTAAATCAAAACCTTCTTTTAAAATCTCTTGACTATTTGGTTTATGCAAGTAATCATTTTCAATAAAATAAATAATTTCATCATCATTATACTTTAATGCTCTATCTAAAGCTAAATTAAATGTTTGTGCTCCCGACCCTTGTGAAACATATTCAATTTTATCTTTTGAAATATATTTTTGAATTATTGTATCGGTTTCCTTAGATACGTTATCAGCTATAACTAACCAATCTTCATTTGAAAATATTTGAGTAGCGTTAGCTAAACATTTTTCATTGTTGATATAATCAGGTTTAACTTTATTATAACCCGCGTCTGATATTCTATAAATTACTACCATGCTCTTGTTATTTCGTTCCATTGGGGTAGATATTTTTTATTTTTAAAACGGAGTGCATTCATACTATTAGTCCCAGGAAAATTATTTATATACACACCTGCTTTCCATGAAGCATATTGGATACTAAGTTGGTCTCTAATACTATTAGTTTGAATTTCATTCCACCATATATTATTAAAATCTATTACTTTAGAAGTATTACGTCTTAATAAACATCCAGTTTCCCATAATTGGGTAGGTGCTAACCCTTCCTTTAAATATTTATCAACACCTCCTTGTATATTTTCTTTAGTATCCATCCCCATTCCTAATACAGCATCTGCTTCCTCCCACCAATTATTTCTTTCGGGGTGTGGCATAGCACAAACATCAAATCTAGATAAATATTTTTCAACTAATATATTAGGATCAATATTAATTTTCATACTGGCATCAATCCAAAGCCAGTAATCACTATCAGGATGATATACATGGGGTTGGGTTTTTACTTGACGAGCAGCCATTCTAAGTCCTATATTTTCAATCTTAGCATGTTTTATACCCCAAATAGTACCCTTTGCTTTTTCAGGTTTATTAGTGTACATAACGTACTCAACATTATCATATGGGTTTTGATCTACAATTCTATTTATTTGTCTTTCATCACCAAAGAATGCGGCATTAAATACTGTAATCATGAGTATATTTTAATTTTATTTTGTTCAACTAATAATCTAAATACTTCTTTTTCTGGGTTATAATCATGTCCTCTGAAATGATATTTTATATCTTCCCAATAATGTCTTTTGGTTAAATTAGGTTCATTGGTTTGATCAAAACCAAATACATTAACATTTGTTGAAGTACTAATAGCTACCATAACACCTATAAAACCAACTGAGGGGTCTTTTTTATTACCTAATATTTTTCGATATTCATTCCAATTTTTATCACTTAAAATAGCAACTTCATTATTAGGAGATCTTTTTTTGTAAATACTAGTATTACCAAATGGTCTTATCAATAATATATGTTGATTTTTTAGTTTAGGCACGAAATTATGATCAGCATTTGGAAATCTATCTTTAGGAGTAGTACCATCAAAAACATGTTGATTAACTACCCTATGAGTAACTTTACTTCCAACATAATCCTCATACCCTTCAGTTTTAGCATGGTTAAATCTTATAACTACATCATGGGAATCAATTAATGAAGCATAGTTTCTTTCTAGTAAATGACCACTGCTCCCTACTACAGCAACACTTTTGTCTGTAAAATCAAACATTATGATTAAGAATAAATTCAGCTAAATCAAATTCAAATTGAGTATCAATGTCTACTGATCTCATTCGAGGCATAAAATGTCCTTTAATATTGCCTATATAATAATTTTTATTTTGTTTTAATTTATTAGTCCAACTACCATATAAAGCACCATTTGGTCTATAAATTGTAGGATGATCCTGTGATCTGGAATTACCGTTTTGCCAAGGTAATGATTTATCATAGTCAAATAATTTATTATCCTGCCCTACTACTAAACCCAATGTAGGTGGAAATTCCATTTCGGTATAAGATAAAACTGAATCTGTATCCTGATCTAATAATTTAGAGGATTGAATAAAATCATCTGATGTTTTAAGTGGTGAAGTTGGTAATGTTAGCCAGGTTTGATCATACTCTTCATCTAAAAAATACATTACAGTATCAATTACTTTAGAGGTATCAGATGCTAAATTATTAGGTCGTTTTATAACTGATAGTTTACTTATAGAATAATTTAATTTTACTTTATCTAAAATTTCATCATTGTCAGATGTAAAAATTATTTTATCAAATACTTGAGATGTTATTACAGCATCAAGAGTATAAAATATTAATGGTTTACCATTTAATAATTTAATATTTTTTCCAGGTAATCTTTTACTTCCTCCTCTAGCAGGAATAATGCATAATCTTTTCATTTACTTTAATTTTAATGTACCAAATTTATTTTGCCAAAATGCTTCTTTAAGTTCTAATGAATTAAAATTTAATTTATTTACTTTATAATAATCCATATTCGGAATAATTTTATTCTCGTATAAAGTTTTTACAAATAAATTTCCAATTTTACTATTCAAATGTATAGGATCATTATCTGAACCTAAAAATTTATTTATTATTTTTTTATTTGATATTGTTTTTGAATATAAATTAATTACTCTATCTCCAAAAACTTCAATAAGTTTATTATTAAAATATTCTAAAGCATCTAATGAATAACTTAAAGCTGTGGTTGGGGTTATAATATAAAAATAATAAGGTAAAGAATCAATTATTTTTTTGTAATTTTCTATACATTGATCTAAATATCTTTGATCTATAATTCCTTTATATACAAAGTTAGTATCAGTATGGATATTCCAATCCTGGTTTATTTGATATCTTATATTAGGCTCCCCTATTTTGTAAAAAAACTTATAATCACCTTCTGGGAGTTTTTGTATTACTTCTAGGGTTTGGGTATAAAGGTTACTGTACTCAGTATTACTTAAATTGATTATTTTACCATTACCCAAAAATATAGGGTAAATATTATCAACCCCACTAAAACTTCTTGTATGGGAATCTCCTAAAACTAATAATTTACTCATTTAAAAATAATTGTGAAGTCTAACTACTAATCTTTCTTCACCCTCCTCTACTTCTCCCCCTTTATGAAAAGTATCAGTATCAAAAACAATTAATGTACCTTTTTTAGCTTCTACAGGTATACTAGGATAATCTTCGAGAATAGTTGGGTAGTCTAATTCTATTCTATTTTTTACATCATTATAGTTATTATCCCCCCAAGCACTTTTTCTTAATTCCGAACCTAGTAATCTTGATCCTGGGGAGCAACTAAAAGCACCTGATTTTTTTGTTACATCTGTTAAATATATAAAGTATTTGAAACAGTGCCCTCGATCAAAATGTAACCACCCATTTCTAGCTAGTTCTTTATTAGAAATATAATCATAAGTAGCGTATACATTATCCCCATAATTATTTTTCCCCATATATTTGTTACTTAATTCTTTCATCCAAGGACGATCAAAGGTGTTAATTACAGATAAAGGATGAGAATTTAAATTGCCTCCTCTATAATTTCTTCCGAATTCATAATGTCCCCCTTTATTTTCACACAATACTTTTACATCATTATATAGTTTATCTACTTCATTATTAGAAAGGAAATCATGGATAATAAATACACCTTCATTTTGAAGAGTAGTTACCATTTCATTAATATTATCTTGGGGTGTATGGATTTTAAACATAATTTAATTTTTTATTAATATCATCAGCCATTTGTTTATAAATATGTCTTTGATAATGCCGCACATTATCCTTAAAATCTGATCTATCTTTAATATAATCACTAGGATTAATAAAAGTAATATTATTAAACTGGGAGCCAGATTTTTTAACTAAATTATTATATTTAATATACCTTTCCCCAGGTTTGAATACATCTTTATTAAAATCAGGATAATAATTTTCTGCCCCTAAAATAACGAATACTTGTTTTGCCGAGAGTGAGAATTCTTTAAGTAGTATATTTAATTGGTTTTCAAAAACACTATCTGGTTTTTCTACTGGTTTCCATTCTTCAGAGAAAGTATATAATTTATTAAGGGGTATGTTTCTACTTTTAGATAAAGCCTTTAACCCATTATCATTCCAATTAGTATGGAAAAAGGGATGGCAAGAAATATAATAATTAGGTACTTTAGTACTTTGGTATTTGCCCTGCCCATAATCTTTTAGTGGACTATAAATTATTATATCTTTATCCTTAATATTAGGGGTATCGTAACATTTTTCACTTATAAAAGGAACTGTATCTAAAATATATTTTTTAATATCAGGGGAGAAATTAGGGGATTTTAAATAATCTATACTATCTCTATGTACCATTACACCATTATGTGTATAGTTAAAATATGTACTAATTGAATATTCTTTAGATAAATAAGGATTCATTTGTTCTAAATCACACCCACCAATCATAATAGCTTTTTTAGAAGTGGCTTTGTTAGGTTGAATAATTCCTTTTTTAATCCAATTAGGTGGAGTAGCTTTGATTTCAGCAGCTACTTCTCCTACAATATTAAATGGGGGTAAAGTAAATTGATGGTAAATATAATCTACTACCCCCATATTAAGTATCCTACATGAAAATGTAAAATGTAATGTATGTTCATTTGTATAACTAATAAATCCTACCTCCCCATAATCACCATACTTATCTCCTACTTTTATAATATAAGATTTAGAATTATTAATATCCTTTAATAATTCAGATTTAGATTTACGATTCTTAGTATAATTAAGTTGATTAGTTCTATGAACTAATTCAAAAACCCTATTTAAATCACTTACTTTAGCTTCTCTTATTTCTACTATTATGTTAGAATCTATTAAAAATTCATCATTGGAACCATAAGTATTTCTTACTTCAACTTTTTTCTCTAGGATTTTATATTTACTAAAACGTTTACCATTATCAACTTTGTTATCTTTTAAACAATTATCTAAAAATTCTGTGATTAATTTATCATCTTTACCATCTATTACTTTAATGTTAGGATTAAAATGAGTAACTTCATTTAAATTAAATTCGTTATCATCAATAAAACAAACATTTTCAGGTCGTAATTGAAAGTCCTTTATTATAGATTTAACCCTTAACCCTTTAGATTCATAATTAATATTAGGCATAATAAATAAGTCCCAAATATTAAAGTTCTTAAGTATGTTTTTTGTAAAATCAAAATAATTATTAGAACAAATACTGCTTACTACTCCATGGTTATTAAGAGATTTTATACTATTTAAATATTTATTTTTTAATATAACATCTTTTGAAACCATAATAGACCCCTCCCATAAAGTATCATCTAAATCCCATATAATTAATTTAGTACTACCCATTATTTTTTTTCAAATACAAAATAAGTTACTGGTATTCTGGTGTTATTAGATGTTAAAGAGGATATTATTTTGTACTCATGAGAATCAAATAAATCAATAACATCTTGATCATTTAAATATAAAGCACTTAAAAAATCTTTTTTATAATTAGTAGTTTCTTTAGTTGCCTTTAATTTTTTACTATTAAATATTATGTATTTAGGAGACAATCCAACCCACTTACTTACAACATCCTTAAAATATTGTAATGAAGGGAAATGCCAAACAATAGCATTAGCTAATACTAAATCTACTTTAGGTAAATCTAGCTCTTGAGGGGAAGTTTCAAGTAAATATGTTTGTGTGGGGTTAGCATACTTAACACAACTATCTATACTTTTTGTACTTACATCTACACAATGAACTTCATTTGAAAATTCTTGTAGTTGCTTAGTTAATAAACCACCACCACATCCCCAGTCTAGGGATTTATTTACTTGATTAGTGTCAATAAATTTAATATATAAATTATTAAAATTATTAATATGTCTATCTTTTTTACTTTGAGCCAACCCAGAAACTATATGTCTAGTGTTCTTATCTTGCTCTTCCCATAATTCATTTAGTAATTCCATATTATTGTTGATTTAGAAGTTCAACCATTTTTTCTAAGGGTAAAACTGAATCTGCATCTGAATAGGATAATGAAGGTGTGGGGTGGGCTTCACAAAATACACCTGTATAACCAAATATATCAGCTGCTTGGAAATAACGAGCTGCTAAAGTTGGATTACCACTCATTCTCCCATTAGGTTTAGGTAATTGAGCTGAGTGGGTACAATCCATTACTACTTTATCAAAATGTTCTTTAAAGAAATCTACACTAGAAAAATCAACTATAAACTGAGAATAGCCAAATGCTGTGCCTCTTTCAGTAAGCCATACTTCACAATCAGGATTAGTGACTTTTAATTTATCTGTTCCCTTAGCCATGTTTTGAGGATTCATCCATTGACCTTTTTTAATATTAACTTTATTAAAATGTCTTGCAGATTCTACTAATAAATCTGTTTGACGACATAAAAAAGCAGGAATTTGAATTAAATCAATAGTATCTGATAGTTTTTCTACCTGTGCTGTTTCATGTACATCAGTAGTAACCTTCAACCCAGGATAATCCTTCTTTAGTTGTTTAAAAATTTCTAACCCTTCTTCTAATCCAGGTCCTCTTTGACCTGTAATCGAAGTACGATTAGCTTTATCAAATGACCCTTTAAAATAAAAGTCTTTATCTTTTACATATGGGTATACAGCTTTTAAAACCGTGTGAGACAATTCGTAGGTTTCTAAGCTACAGGGTCCAATAATAAATGTATTCATTATAAAATTTGATTTAGTGATGCTATTACTTGTTTAATTTGATTGGTTGGTAATGTAATAAAAGGTTTTCGGTCATCAAAAATATACCCTTCATTTTTTAAAGCAACCCTCATAGAGGCATGCCACCCTACTTTCATAAAAGTATCAAATAAGGGTGTTTCTATATTTTGGATAATATCGATGCATTTGCCGTATTTGCCCGTATTAAATGCATTATAGAATTCTTCCGAGTGGGTTGGGTTAAAATTGCCTACCCCCGTTAAAAATGAAGTAGCTCCAAATGGGTTTAATGTCCAAAATCTTCTCATACTCCCACCTGCTACGATTATATCTAAATTTAAATTTTGGATGCTTTTAATAGATAAATCTAAACTTGAATATTCTTCTTTAATACCTTCAAAGTTATCTATTCTAGATAATTTTTCCAATATGGAATTTGTGTACTCATAAGTTCCACCCATTCCTTTTCTTAATGGGTTACCATGCAAGTAAACAGGATATAATGAAAGAGCACATACAGCATCAAAAAATTCTAAAATTTGATCATCAGAATAATAACGCTCTGGGAATAATATTAGTAGTTTAGTGTTTGGTGAATTTAATTTGTTTAATTTTTCTATTTCTGCTTTTAAATGTTTTAAACTTAAAGCAGGGAGACCTAATATTTTTTCACCAGAAAAATTGTTTACTAAACATGTATTTAAAAAATATATCTCAGATAAAGATAATAAATTAAATTGGGAAGTGCCAGCGGTAGTTAATACACGTGTTGCACCTTTATTTTCTAAATATTTTAAGTATTTAATTGTACTGCTACAATCTAATTCATCATTTTTAAATGAAGGGGGGATTGCATAAACTGGTTTGCTCATATTTCTTCTATTCTTTTTGTTTTATCACATATTAATAAATCATACGGTGGTTTTTCACCTACACTTAAATTATGGTATTTACAACCCCACTCGTTTAATTGGTCTCTTGTAGTTTCATACCAATCAATTCCAGTTGCTGAACCCCTAGCTGTATAATAAGTTATAGTATTACCTTCATCATATAAGCTATTAATTTTAGCTATATTTTCATTTAGGGGTTGGGCTAAAGGGTATTCTCTTTCTTCGGGATAAAAACATATAGTTTCATCTATGTCTACGTAAATATTTTTCATTCGCTTACTGCTCTTCCTTTATCCGCTTCCCAATCCTTTTCAGGTCGGACTGTTAAATTTGTTTTCCATCCCCCTTCTATTGCATTAAGAGGTGTATTTAATTCTTTAGCTAATGTTATTAATGCATTAACATCTTTGGGAAAACAAGTACCACCATACCCCAATCTACCATCTGGTCCTGGAACATGCAAGTGACTATCTCCTATTCTACCATCTGAAGCAAAACCATATAATGCATCTTCCCAATTTGCATTTAATTTATCAGCTAACAATTTAAATTCATTTAAAATACTAACTTTAGTAGCAAAGAAAGTATTATTCATATACTTAATTAATTCAGCTGTAGTTGAATCAGTTTTAATAATATGTTTATTCATAAAACGTTGTTCGAATAATTCAGCTGTTTTACTAGTTAAACTATCATCACCCCCCAATACAATTCTAGCTTGAGTTAACATATCTAATTTAGCTGTACGTTCAGTTAAAAATTCTGGGGAAAATAAAATTGATAGTTTTGGGTATTTATTTTGAAGTTCTTTAGTAGAACCTGGTAGTACTGTGGATTTGATAATATAGATAGGACCCTCAACTGCTTCTTCAAATACCTTTTCTATAAATGAAATATCTTGAGATCCATCTTTTTTCATAGGTGTAGGAACACATACAAAAATAAAATCACATTCATCAATTTCTTCTTTTGTGTTACTAGCCTTTAAGGGATCTATATCATAGATTCTTAAATCTGTTGTGGGTGAAAAGGCAAAGGCTTGACTTTCACCTACAAAACCATTTCCTATAACTCCAACTTTATATTTTTCCATAATTTAATTTATAGTTTAACAACTCCTTTTTTAGATACTACAAAACTTGAACATTTTTGGGCAAAATTTATAGATTTTTTGATATTTTTAGTTTTTAAAAATTCTCCAACAAAGGCAGATATAAAAGTATCTCCCGCTCCACTTACATCTTTTACTTCAATTAATTTTTCTACAGGGAATATTTCATTTTTATATTTACATCCTTTTTCTCCTAAAGTAATTAATAATTTGTCATAAAATGTATTCTGATTATTATCTATAAATTGTTTATTTTTATTGTATTCATGTTCATTTAATTTAATAAAAGTACAATTAATAGCCCAATTACCTAACAATTTTTTAGTATCCATAAATACTAAACTATGGTTTGAACTTATTCTCTTAATATCATCTTCTGATATAAAGCCTTTATTATAATCAGATATTATAACAGCATCATATTGACTTAAAAATTCAATAGTATACTTATCAATATCTATAATAGGTTTAGCAACATCGTTATCGTCTACTCTTAATAACATTTGGTTAGACTTTTTATCAACGTAACGGGTTTTAGTTATTAAATTTGAATTACAAGTAAGAACTACATCAATTCCTAATGATTTTACATTTTCAGCTACATTAGCAGCCATACCAGGGTTTTCGGTTTGGTAAATAGGGTTAAAAACAGGAACAGGGGCTTCGGGGCATATTCTATTTACACCCCCATAGATAAATTTATCTACACAACTATCTCCTATAACTAATATTTTCATTATTCTAAGTTATCTCCTTTAGTAATTCTATAACTATCTTCGTCAAAATGTTGAGTTGATACTTCAAATATTTCTGAATTATCTTCTAATGCTTTAAGCTGATGTGGTTGACCGCGTTCAATAGTGATACAAGTACCTTCTGTGATTGTAGTTGAATGTTTTTTTGCTAACTCTGTATCTAACCAAATGAATTCAAAACTTCCTTTACCTACATACCATGATTCTTTTTTAATTATGTGGTAATGTAAGGAAAATCTGTTTCCTGCTTTAAAAAATCTAAGAATTTTACCACAATATTCTTCATCGTTGTGGATCCAAATTTCTTCACCCCATGGTTTAGAAACAATTTTAGGTTGTACTATCATAACTTAAAATATTTGTTGTTGAGTAATCTTTTATTCTATTAAAATATACAATTTCCTTTGCATACATCCCACCTACTATTTCTTTTCCTTTCCAATCACTTCCAACTACTAAAATATCTGGGGATATTTGTTTAATTAATTGTATTAATTCTTCTCTAGAATTAAAAATATATGTTAAATCTACTGCTTGTAAACTATTTAAAGCATAAATTCTATCATCTATGTTATTATAGGGTCGATCTGGTCCTTTATCTTTAGTTACTTTTTCATCGGTATCAATACCAACAATTAATCTATCACCTAAGGATTTAGCATAATTAAATAATTCAAAATGCCCCCTATGTAATATATCAAAACACCCATTTACCCAAACTGTTTTCACTTTATTTTAATATTAACAGGATTAGTAAATTCATTTTTATTAGTACGGTATTTTAAAATAGCTGTAGATGGAGAAGAATTAGAAGGATATTCTATATCTAAATAAGTAATTTTTCCTTTTAGTAAAGACTTATCAGTAAAAGTTTCTAGTGTAATTAAAGCTTGATTTTTATCATATACTTCTAAAATTCCTTCTATAAAATTACATGTACAAGAGACTTGCCTACTTATATCATTCCAATCATTTTTACTCCAACTTACTCTCAATGTACTTTGTTTTAGGGGTGGTTTTTCATAAGGGTTAAGAATTTTATAACCAAATTCATTTAGTTTTTGTTGTCTTCTATTACAACCACAATCCTCTTTACCTCTAAGGGTAGCTACCTTGGTTGCAACTTTTTTACCTTGACCCAAAGTAACAAATTTAATTATTTTTTCAACTAAATCACCTAATTTCATTCTGGTAGTACTCCTATATATGTTAATGCTCCTATAAAATCCCGTTCGGGGAAGTGCTTAAGTGTAGACATATCAGCTCTATATTTAGCACCTTTGTATTTTTCTTTTTCTTCTTTTAGGACTTTTACATGCTTAGTAGCACCCCAAGCCCATTGTTCTCTAGAGGTACCATCAGCAAATACCATACCTTTTCCATCTACATTATGAAATGAAGGCATCCACACTTTACCTGATTCTTCTTCATCAATAAGTGATTTATATAAATCAGGTAACGATTCCATTTGTTCATTTAAAAATTGACTATCAACTTTCATTACTGAGTTAGACTGGAAACCACAGCCATAACATAGTTCTATAGTAATGTCCTTAGTTACTTCTTGTATATAGCAAGCATCACTACCACAACGAGAACATATTATTAAATTATCGTAAGCCATTATTGTAATTTAGGTAAATTTAATTTAGGTAATTCTAATTGTATTTGTTTTGGGAATTCAGGTACATTAGATATTAAAATAGAATCTACTAATTCTTGCATTTTTTCAAAACTAAATCTTGTTTTACTAAAATTCTTTTGTTGTTTACCTTTGATAGTATACTGTTTATACTTTTTATACATATCCTTAAAACTACGACCTACCTCTACATCATTAACCTGGAACCATTTAGATTCTTTAATTAACCAATCGTTAGCTGCAGATTTATGTACCGGTTCTAATTGTCCTCCTAATAAAGTACTAAATGATGATTTTAAGAAATCAATATGACCTGACCAATTTGTTGCAATAATAGGTTTACCTGTTAGACTAAATTCTAATAGTGGTCTACCATAACCCTCGCCCTTAGTTAAACTAACCATAGTTTTTACTTTAGGATGATTATATAATTCATTCATTTCTTGATCACTAAATTCACCATTTAAAACATAGATGTTAGGTAAATTATTAGAATTAACTGTCTTTTTAATTTCTTTAATTCGTTTAAGTATTTCTTCTCTACTTATATAAGATGCTACACCAACTGATGCCTTGAGTATTAAAGCAGGTTTTTGTTTTTGGTTTTTAAAAGTTTCATAAAATGCTTTTACTAGTTTTCCTACATTTTTTCTATCATGACCAAAATTACCTGTCATCCAATGTCCAACAAACAAAAAGCAAAACGATTCTTTAATTGTATCTAAGTTAATTGTTTTAATTTCTTTAGAAGTAAGATGTTTATAAACATCCAAATTAGCTCCTTCAAATACTACCTCAATAGGTTTTTCTAATTTAATATAACCTTCAGTTTGATTAGTTTGCTTATTTTTCTTTTCATATCGAGTACTTTCAAAAGTTTGTTTAGAAAAATTAGAAGATACCCAATTTATATTCATTCTATTTAATCCTTCAAGCCATTCAGGTTTACATAAATTAGATTCAATACCTGCGGTACAACCTATATTATAATTTCCTACAGCTTGGAATTCATTTGGAATGGTAATTTGCATCCAAATATCGGGTTTTGCTGTAAGTTTATTATCAGGTAATTTATGATCATATAAATAACTCCATTCAGGATGATCTTTACAAAATCCCCAAGCTGTTGAACCCCAACGTTGGGCCATCAACTTTACATCATATCTATCTGTATTAATTATGGCCTTAACTATATCTCTAGCACGAGCTCCATATCCTGAGTAAGTATCATAAGGACAACTGATTACAAAAACTGGTTTATTCATTAATATTCTATTTTATGTTTTAAATGTCTACCTGTAAATTCGGTAGCGTTAATAATTTCATATTTTTCTCTGGGTTTCCAAGTATTAAATAACTCAGTAAATGCTTCCATTACTCTATTAGCTTGATACTCAGAAGTAAAACCAGCTTCATCACTAGTAGCCCATTCTCTTCCTTTTAATCCTAATGCCTTACGTTCCTCACGTGTCATGTTATATAAAGTAATCAAATGTTTAGTAGCATCTTCCCACTTACATCTATCATCAAAAATATAAGGTGTTTGAGGTGAACCTTGGATTGAACGGGAAGTTGGATAACAAGGAAATGCCCATTCACCATGTTTAGTAAATGTTTTTCTGTGGTTTGAAGGTAAATCTGGGGTAGGGGTAAACCATTCTCCATTCTCATCTTCAAAACGCATTTGATCTTGCATTCCACCTGTTACATTAGCTATAATAGGTGTTCCAGCTAATATTGCTTCAGTAATCGTTAGACCCCACCCTTCATTAGATGTTAATAATATTTGTGCATCTGCTATATTATATAAACAATTTAGATCTTCTATTGAAAGTTTATTAGTTGAAAATTTAACATTATCAGAATAATTCTCATCAAACAAATATTCTTTAACAGCTGCTAAATCAGTTCCAGCATCACTTCTAACTTCAGTATGTAATAAAAATAAACACTTATCAGCTTTTTCTTTAGGTAAACTATCTAAAAATGTTCTAAAAGCTAACATTGCATCTGGGATTTGTTTACGTCTAATATTTCGGGAATTGAAGAATAAAACAAAGTCATATTTTTTACCTTGGAAAATTTCTTTCTTAACCTTAAGTAATCTTGAATCATTATCCTCAATAGGTTTATATAAGTTATGATTTAAACCATGGGGAATATATTTTATTAATTTATTTTCAGCTTTATCTTCTAATACAATTTTATTAATATTACATGTCTGTTTTGAAATACCCATTAACAAATCACATGCTTCATAATATGCTCTATTGTACATAGGAGCGGGGTAATCATCCCAGATATTTAAATAAGTAATTGGGATACTTTTTCTAATTTCTTGTTCAGCATTAAATAGCCATGTAAAATATCTTGGGTCTGTAAAAATCATTAGAGCATCGGGGTTTTCCCTTTCTATAATTTGCCTTAAAAATTCTACATTACCATATCCATCAGTAGGATACATCATTACATATGCATCATCAATACCTACTTGCTTACCAGTATCACCACTTATATCTAATGCTTTTCCTTTTTCTGGATGTTTAATAGCTCCTGCAATTTGTGCCCAATTAAAATGATGGGCAGTATGCATTACAATCTCACGAGCAACTGTAGCTACTCCGGAGTGTACTCTAATGTCATCACAAATTAAAAGTATTTTTTTCCTGTCTTCCTTAGGAAGATGCTCAAAACTTTGATTCATTAATTTTTGGTTTATAATTCGAGATTATTTTGATTTGAAATTTGTTTACGAAAATTTTCATCAGTAAGATACAAATAAATTGCTCGATCGGCAAGTTTTTGAAAAGAAAATTTACGCTTTACGCATTCAATTTTGAAATTTTCAAATAAATCACTCTTAATTTTAACACTTGTTAGTGTCATGTCTTTTGTTGGCATAATCTTTATTTTAAAACGTTTTACGGTGATACGTATATAAGGATTCTTAAAATTTTATTCCCTCTCCACAAAGTTTTGTATCTTCTTTATAAGGACAAAAACCACAATTCCATTTGGATGGGGATTTTGGGAAGTTAACTATCTCCTTAATGTCTCCACTAGTGCTAAAACACTCACTAATAAAATCAGTTATTGCCTTATTTGCTCTTCCTAATTTTATTCTCCCACTTGGGGGACTAAATTGTTGTACTCTATAGGCTTGATGGGGGGATTTAATATTTTCATCATCCCATTCTAATACTTTACGTTTTAAAATAAAGAATTCAATTTCAATATTTTCTAACGGTATATGATATTGTTCAGAGAAATATTTTTTATATAATAATAACTGAAACTGTTTATCTTCGTTCTTTTTATCTTGATCTCTCCATCCTCTTGTGCTTGTTTTTAGATCAATAATTTTAAATGTATTAGTATTTTCATTATACATTACTACATCTAAAAACCCAGCATATAATACGTTGTTACGCATTTTATCTGGTGCAATTACCAATGGAATTTCACATCCAACTAAATGCCAACCACGTTTACTGAAGTATTTGGATCGTTTCTTTTTAAACCAGTTTAGAATGGCAACTCCATCTTCGTAAAATTCTCTCATCTCTTCTGCTGAAGAGAAGTGTTGGTTATTATTTGATTTATATTGTTTGTTATATTCCTCAATAAAATAATTTTGGAAATTTGAATTTAAATCTAATTCATCCGCTTTAGTAGCAGATGTATCGTACATGACTCCTAAATATTCCTGCATTGCCTCATGAATGGCTGTTCCAAATACAGTATGGATTGAGGATGTAAATCTTTTTTCCTTATCTTTGTATTGTAACTTCCACCTATGGGGGCAAGTTCGAAAAATTGACATCTGGGAGTAAGATACATTCTTTTGGAATGCATAATTCACAGGTGAGGGTGGATTATTTCTAATCTCCTTTACTATTTTAGGGATTTTTTTAGCCAAAATTATTTTTTTAGTCCGAATTTACTAAATTTATACCAAGCTCTTTCGTGTAAAAAGTAAAGAACCATTTTTGTTATAATTTCTACTGCACCAATAGTAAGTCCAGTAATCCAACTACCTGTAATAATGCCAGATAATATCATGGTATCTAATGTACCTATAATTCTCCAGGAAATAGTTTTAGCAACGTGTCTTTTATAACTTACCATCTTTTTTCATTTGGTTACGAATAGAAGTTGCAGATATTTCACCAATCTCTTGGGGTGGAACGTGCTCTATAATATCATAACCAACTCCTCTACCATAGTTGATAGATTCGATATCAGGTATAATGGTAGGTAGTACTTTACCTGCTTCGATGAGTTCTTTTAACTCACCTTCTTTAACCATTTCTAAAATTTCCTCAGCTGTCCAAGGATTCTTTTCATCTGGTTTAACATCTCTAATTCCTAACCAAACATTGTAACCTTCTTTTAATCTTTCATTGATTAACCAAAGATGTCCTTTATGTAGTGGTTGCCATCTTCCTGCGAAGAATGAATATTTTACTTCAGTTGATGAAGATTCTTTGTCTGCTTTAGCTTTTAATTCCGCCATCTCTTTTTACATTTATAGCGATTGCTCTATCGCCGGGGTTATTAGGGTCCATATCATTAATTAAATATCTAGGACCTCTTTCAATTTGCATTATTAATTTATGATAAGGAATACCATTTTTAGTTAATTCCATCTTAGTATGCTCTCTCATATATTCTGGGCGAGCTGTAGTTAGTATGATCATATGACCTTCATCATTTACTTGCTGTAAGTACTGTTTAGTACTGTCTATAACTTTAGCTTCTGTGGTTTCATATGTTTCAAATTTTCTATAAACGAATATTGTTCCATCTATGTCTACAAAGTAAGTGTTTTTTTTCTCCATTAAATAGCTGCTAAAACTTTTTCAAATGACTGTTCTTCTGTGTCGTATGTAGTATCTATATCTACAAAGTTAGCTATAGGTGGGGTGTAAGCTATTGCTTTAAAATGATCTCTTTCTCTAGGTTCTGTTGTGTGTACATAAAACTCTATCATTTGATCACCCATAAGAGCTTTAAAATCTTCTCTTTGATCAATATAAGGTGCTACTAAAGACACTATTACATCCTTACCTTGATTGTTAAGGTACTGAGCTATACGTTGTGCTGTACCTACATTAATAACTCTACCATTTATAGAGTAGTCTTTATTAGAGAACAACTCTCTCATATCATCCCCATCTATTCTAAATGCTCCAGGTTTTTCTTTCTTAAGCATATTAGCTAAAACCGTTTTTCCGTGGGCTGGTTGCCCTGTAAACCAATATATCATTTTAATTCTGATTTTAATTTTTCAATATATAACGTGGCATCCATTAGCTCTTCTTGTAAATGGTTTAACCACTCTTGTAAATTTAAATCTTCACGTTCTAATGTAGTATTATATTTTTCAATACCACGTTGTGAGCGTGCTTCAAATTTAGCTTTAACTATTTGTACGTAACTATCTTTTTTAGGTCTATCCATTGTAACTTCTATATCTCCTGGGTACATAGTTTTTGAGTTTAATGTATTACTGGTTTTCCAGTATAAATCACTATCTTCGTCTTCATAGTATTTTTTTACTGAATCACTCATCCTTTAATTATTTTTTCGTGGATACCTCCAAATTGAGATTCTAGGGTTTCCATTTTATCATTAGCATCTACTAACATTGATAGTGCTTCTGTTGCATTATTATAAAAATCTGTAGTAGAGTGGTCACCAATACCTGCTGGGTGGTCACCTAATAATTTAAGGGTTAATAATGCTTTTTTCTTTTCGGCTAATGCTTCACTATAAAGCATATCATAAAGTAATGGATTCATAATTTTTATTGTTTTTCTGGGTTATCAGGATCGATTATAGAACCACCTCTATAGAAATCAGTTAAATATTCTTTATAACTAAGCATAGGGGTATGTTCGGATTGGAATACATAATTTAAGAAAATATCCCAAGCATGCCAACCTTTATTTAAAATAGTATCTAGCCACCATGCTTTTTCATTAGGGTTTACCATATAACAGTAAGCTCCTATCATTCTATTACTTTCCCAAAGAAAGTCTGTGAGTTGTTTATTACAACCCCTATTTCTTTCATCCCCATGGGAAGGTGTTTCAAATCTTAAAATTTTATATTTATTTTTTAACATATATTTAGCGCCCTCCTGAATTTTTTGATTCATAATCTTAGGATTAATTATCTTTGTATCATTTTCACAAATTAATGTAGGATGGTCTTTACACATTGCTACTGCTATTGCTTGACAATGGGATTTAAAACAACCATAATGAGGTGGGGTTAACCCCCATTCATTATGTTTTTTTGTCATTTTTATAATATTATCTTCTCCATTTATTACACCATTTGGAGGAAGTTCAGTATAATTAGGATTAACATGTCTAATATAATCAACATCTAGTTGTTTTAAATCATTATAAGAAGATATTTCTTTAGCATGATTAGGATCGGATGATAATTGTATTAAATGTATTTTCACTTTAATAACTTTTTGGAATCTTTTTCGTTAATACCTAA
>Ga0213867_1000299_pt1 | contig 22585 bp, 23 predicted proteins | sample PICome_12_FD_160120 | JGI IMG/M metagenome (GOLD analysis project Ga0213867, IMG submission 160120) | Coastal seawater microbial communities near Pivers Island, North Carolina, United States - PICO540 | ecosystem: Environmental > Aquatic > Marine > Coastal | place: USA: North Carolina... | reverse complement strand
GTCTTGTAGTTCTACTACTCCGTCAGTGACTTTGAACGGTGCGGTACCATTACCACTACCCGTTCTTACTTGGAAGTCACGTGCGGTGATTATGAACTCAGAAACGCTGCTGCCTGTTGATCCATCGTTAGAGTTTCTCAACTCAAACCCAGTGAACTCTCCATTAGCGTTTAGTCCAACTGTGTATCTCTGGTCAATGTTAGTCAACCCTGTTTCAGTCGCTGTTACGCGTTGTTCCAGTTGTTGAGTCGCAGTCGCAACGACACCCTCAACATCGCTTGACAGAACATAACCTGCAGTCTGAATCGTAGAGATACTGCCTTCTGTTGCAGATATTCTTCCGGCCAATGTGTTGGTTGTTGATATCGTAGCATAAGTGCCGCCTATATCCAGATCTGACATGAAACTAGTAATTTCACTATTTGCGATTGAAGTCACTTCTTCGTCGGAAAGTATTTGCGCTTCTAGTGCACTCTTAGCAGTATTAACAGCACTAGTTAGTTCATCACCCGTTACTCGATCAAGCGACTGATCGAATGTAGTGATCTTGGTGTCAATTAAAGAATTTATTTCGCCATCTGTTCGGATCTCAGACCTAAGTTCTTCTTTGGCATCACTGACTAAAGTTGCAGCGACACCTGCTGCCTCATAGTTAAGTGATCCAGAAAACTCAGTAATCTTAGAGTTAACGATTGCTGTTGCTTCAGCGTCATCTAGCAATTCAGATCTGAGTTCTTCTTTGGCAGCATTGACGGCAGAAGTCATCTCCCCGTCTGTTACTCGATCTAAACTTTGATCGAATGTAGTGATCTTAGTATCGATTAGAGTATTGATCTCACCGTCTGTTCGGATCTCAGACCTTAGTTCGTCTTTAGCGTCACTAACCAAAGTTGCAGCAACGCCAGCAGTTTCGTAGTTAAGTGATCCAGAGAACTCAGTAATCTTAGAGTTAACGATTGCTGTTGCTTCAGCATCGTCTAACAACTCAGACCTAAGCTCTTCCTTTGCGGCATTGACGGCGTTTGTTAGTTGACCATCTGTCACCCTATCTAAACTTTGATCGAATGTAGTGATCTTGGTGTCAATTAAACTATTGATCTCACCATCGGTTCTAATCTCAGAACGCAACTCATCTTTCGCATCACTGACTAGAGACGCAGCGACACCAGCGGTTTCGTAGTTAAGTGATCCAGAAAACTCAGTAATCTTAGAGTTAACGATTGCTGTTGCTTCAGCAGCATCCAGTAATTCTGACCTTAAAGTCTCTTTCGCACTATTAACAGCCGAAGTTAATTCTCCGTCTGTGACTCTATCGAGACTCTGATCAAACGCCGTTATTTTGGTATCAATTAAACTATTGATCTCACCATTAGTCCTGATTTCAGACCTAAGTTCTTCTTTGGCATCACTGACTAATGTTGCAGCAACGCCAGCAGTTTCATAGTTAAGTGTACCAGAGAACTCAGTAATCTTAGAGTTAACGATTGATGTTGCTTCGGCAGCGTCCAGCAATTCAGACCTAAGAGTCTCTTTCGCTGAATTGACAGCCGAAGTTAATTCTCCGTCTGTGACTCTATCGAGACTCTGATCAAATGATGTAATCTTAGTGTCAATTAAACTATTGATTTCGCCATCTGTTCGTATTTCAGATCTTAACTCGTCCTTAGCGTCACTGACCAATGATGCTGCCACCCCAGCAGTTTCATAGTTAAGTGTACCAGAGAACTCAGTAATCTTAGAGTTAACGATTGCTGTTGCTTCAGCGTCATCCAGTAGTTCTGCCCTTAGTTCATCTTTAACTGTATTTGTTGCAGAAGTTAGTTCATCACCCGTTACTCGATCAAGCGACTGATCAAATTCTGTGATTTTAGTATTGATTAACGCATTGATTTCTCCATCAGTACGTATTTCACTGCGTAACTGATCAGTTGCATTATTAACTAATTCGGTTACTTCATCGTCCGTAGCATAAGAAACGCCCTGATTTATTTCTGTGATCTTAGTATCGATTAAAGAATTGATTTCGCCATCTGTTCGGATCTCAGAACGCAATTCATCCTTAGCATCACTGACTAAAGTTGCTGCGACACCTGCTTGTTCGTATGTTAGTGAACTGCTGAATTCTATGATTTTACTATTGACGATCGATGTGATTTCAGAATCTGATCTTATCTCGGACCTTAATGCGTCTTCCACAGAAGTGGTCGCTGTAATGACAAAATCTGAATCGATCGCATTAAGTAGTTCTTGTTCTACTGAAGTTACTCTACCACCTAGTGCATATAGTTCACTATCGTTTTGCCCGACGAGCGCATATAGGTCGTCGGTAGTGTTTGATAAGATAGCGATGACTAGGTCGGAATCAATGCCCTCTTGCAAAGCGGCGTCTAATTCTAGGACTCTTTGGGAGATAACAACCAAGTCGCTATCTGTCTGTATGATTTGAGTTGCCATACTATCAAGAGCTAGACCATTCGCCTGAATACCTGCGCGTAAGTCACTCTCATTAATATCGTTCAAAGAAACTTCTAATTGAGTGACGCTTTGTGATAGAATAGACAAATCGCTATCTGTCTGAGTTACCAGCGTCTCAAGGGACTGCCTTGCTCCGGCTTCTGCATCGATACGAACACCTAGATCCGAATCTACCGATGCAATCTGTGAACCTAAGTTTGTGATTTGAGAGGACTGAGTAGACAGACTGCCTTCTGTTTGTGTGACGCGGGTTTCTAGTGCCTGTGTCGCAGTTGAGTTCGCAGAAATAGATGTACCTAAGTCGTTGTCGACCTGCGTTAGTCGGCTGTCTAGTGTCGTAATACGTTGCGACTCTGTTGTAAGTCGATCGCTGTCTTGGTTAATACGCACTAACAAAGCATCTTCTGCCGTAGATACGACATTAGATACGTATGCAGAGTCAACACCCGCTGTCGCCAATGCAGCTTCGAGTGTGGTAATGTCAGATGCAAGAATCTGAATCGCACTGTCTGCGCTCTGAATTAATACCAACAATTCATCACGGGCACCAGCAGTAGCATTAATCAAGAAATCGGAATCAATTTGATTGACAACCGCACTTAAGTCTGTTATTCTAGATGCTTCGGTTACCAGTTTATCGCTGTCCGCATTAATGCGTGTTGTTAATCCATCGATTGCAGTCGCGTTTGCGGAGATACCAGAGAAGTCTAGTGAGTTTAGATCGACGCTTAATTGTGTCAAGTCCTGAGCCAACACAAGTACATCGGAATCCGTTTGATTAATCAACGCGGTTAAAGTGTTTGTGGCATTAGCGACAGCAGAATCCGTACCGGATATTAGTGATGCTTCTAGATCAACTACCTGTTGTGACAGAACCGTTATATCAGAATCATTTGCGGTGATCATTGTGGTGAGACTGTCTGTCGCAGAAGCAACCGCAGAACTTGTGTTGTTTGTCAAAGAAACTTCTAGTTCTGTTAGTTGTTGCGCCAATACAGTAACGCTTGAGTCCGTCGCATCAATCATTGATGTGAGACTACTGGTTGCTGTCGATACCGCCTCGCCTATGTCTGTTGTTAATGAGGTGTTTAATTGAGTGATTTGTTGTTGTAGTTGTACTAGGTCACTATCAATAATACTTTGTACTTGACCTGAGTCAAGGCCCGCACTGTCTAGACTAGACTGCAACCCAATCAGAATAGAATCGTGTTGACCAATACGCGCATCTAATAAAGCAATTGAATTTTGATTTGCAATAACCCCAGACAGATCGACACCGGACAACCCTCTAGCAACCGCGCTGTCAACATAACTTGATAGGAACTCAGCAGTCACATCACCTAGTGTGGTAATCTGATAAAGTTCTAGAAAGTTTTGATTGATCTTTTCGCTGGCTTCGCGGAGTGTATCTCCCGTACCGTCGTTTGCTGATCCACCTGTGTTTAGAATTCTTCTTGTCATTTTACCCGCCGTGTTCTTCTGCGTCTAGATTTTCGTAGGTTTGTGATAGATCAAGTGTACCATCATCTAGTGTAGGTGGTTTCACACCAGCCCATTCTCCGATCGTACCGAAGTCGTCGGATAGTTGTTGCAATGTAATCGTTTCGTACTTAACAAGTGTCTCAAGCGAACTAACGATAATACCTGTACCATCGTCCTTCTGTGCCTGTGTACGTGCATCGACCGGATCGTTCTCTTCCATAACGAGTAGAGAGTATGTCGGAGTGAGACTGCCCGACTGAGTTGTTTCAAGAACGACTGGGTAGTTAGGTATTTCTAATGGATCAGTTGTATCCCCCGCCATAACGTCGAGATCTCCGAACCCCAGAGTCTCTGTCTCTGCAGCCAAATAAAACCCGGCCGGGTGTACCATCTTCTTGTACATTATTTCGTAGTCAGAAAACGATAGAGGTGTTCTTAAAAGAACTGAGAAAATCTGATATCGTTTGTCGTCTTGAATGTACTTCAACGAATTAGGTCCGATTAGGGATCCTCTTGGTTTGTCGTTCAGCCGAAAGATGTTTCTTTTTGGGTAGGTGACTTCAACGTCTACACCATAGAACGCCTTAAAGAACTGTTCCGCAGATAGTTGCGTACCCTTGGACCGATAAAATCTTGATAGGAGTCGCGCCATAAATCTTGGGTCAGCATTTACATTCTGATCAAATGATCCGGCATCTAACCCATCACTGATTTCACCTATCAATAAATCTAAGTGCTCTAACTCAGTAGTTGAGATATTGCGTATATCAATCAATTCATTGATTATCTTTTCTACAGACTCTTTTTCCGTAAACTTATAATATAGTTCCAAAAAATAAACGAGCCTTGGGTACTGTTCCTGAAAAAACTGAGGAAGTACCTGAGATACTTTTGGTTGATGAAACTTAGGGTCTATTCTCAAATCTGACATTACAAATCGACCTTGATTACACCTGTATCTACATTAGAGTAAACCATCGACAAACCTTCATCAATCGTTAGGATATAGTTTCTCAAAGGTATGATTGTACTTTGATTCGCCGGAGTCGCACTTATTTTAATAGCATCATCGACATAACTATTTTCGTCAACGGTCAATGCGTTAAGTGTTACTGTGCCCTTCGCTGGTTCATACGATCCGATGTTATCGATCTTGATGATGTTGTCCATGTCTAGCAGTTGTAACTTAGTTGAACCTAGTTTATTCTTGATGATGACGTTCTGTCCGTTAGACTTGAACACCGACGATGTGATTGTGTGATCGTCTTTGTCTGGTTCTGCCAAGAAGACAGGGAAGTTTACGTGGAAGTCTTGTTCTATCTTATCAGTAATCCCCAGACTCTTCTCATTCAGTTCGGTAAACATTTCAGTGATAGGAATTCTCTGTTGAACTTTCAAAGTCATTCGCGAGTTTAGAACCGCAGGCGATAGGTTATCGATCTGCGTCAATAGATTGGAACGGCGGAAGATGGAGTTGAATGTAGATAACTCAGATTGCACGTGTGTATTGATCAATCCGCGAACGTCTGTCTCTAGGCTTTGAGACTTGGTTACTTTCAATGGATCTATATTAAACGATGTGTTTATTTCTAGATATGTTTTTTGCGGGGATACAAATTCTACGTCAATTGACATAATTGATAGATTAGAAGTCAATTCTTTTTTTATTCGTTCCTGCTCTGCATCAATAACGTTCGGATCTACATCATCTCTGAAGTTTAAACTAACAAAAACTTTACCGTATTCCGGAGGAACATTATCATTACCGCCCCAAGCAATAACGTCATGAAAGTATGAAGAATACTTCGATTGAATAAGCGCCCGATAATCGTCTGCTGTAACGAGTCGGTTTTGCGCAGCCCATGCGCGAGGAGCATTCATCTTAATAGAAGAGATACTTTCTTTACTAGAGCCCCCAGCCGAAAAACTTATCGTATCTACAGTTGAAGTATATCCGAGGTCGCTGAAACTATTTAACTTAAATGTTCTTGCGCCATTTCCTTCCGAACCTTTAGTAGATACATATGAAACTTCAATTACGTTTCCACGGATAGGTCTTTGTCCTAAAATATTTCCGTCGCTGAATAAAATGTCATAATATCCATTAGGCGTTTCATTGACCATGTAGATCTTAGAATCGTCAGTAATAGTACCGACCGACTGTAAATCTTGATATGCGACTGAATCTGGTGATGTTGCGTTGTCTCTTACATTTACAGATAATGTAGATGTGTCTACACCTTCGTCCATTATAACGTAACTGACATCTACCGAATTGTTTGCTGAGAAAGTACGCGTGTTCATTTTTCCTTCGGCGATCTGCACGTTCTTAAACGTAAACTTACCGTCTTCAATAGCAACAGTTTTAGGTTCTAATGTATGAAAGGTGTAGCCGCGATCGTCAATGGTCGTTAGGAACTCTGTACCTCTATTTAAAGTAAAGGTCGAAGGTGGGTTAGGAATAGTAATGGCAACCTCTACTGTTGCTCTCGCTGAAGTACGGGACTTCACAGAGTAACCTAGAGATTCGGCATGAGAGATAACCGACGCTCGTACTTGAGAAGTGCTTAAAAAAGATTCATTTATTGCGAGGTTAGCGGTGATCGCATTGAGGTGCGTATTATAAGCAAGCACGTCCAGAATATTAGACAGTCCGCTCGCATTAAAATCAAAATCGGCAAACTCAGAATCTGCTCTCAGATGAGTTTTTAATTTGGATTTGATATCGTTGAAATCTAGTTTGGATGTATTGATTGTCATTATCTTGACCTTGCAATAGTTAAATTCATAGTGACTACTTTCGGAGTATTAACAACAGCAAACACCAACCGTACACTTAAAGTATAAACGTCTTCGTTAAATGTTGCGGTAACGTTACGGACCTTCGCCCTTGGTTCATATTGACTAATACAGTTTTTAATAATATCTTCAACCTCATCTTCCGAAACTTCGGTTGACAGTGAAAATAATAAGCTTTCTAAGTCACCACCAAAATCTGGTTTGAATGGGACTGATCCAGGCCGAGTCAATAAAAGATTTTTTACAGACTGTCGAACTGCAGCGGCATCTGTCTTCTTATAAACATCGCCCGATGTCTTACGTGCGAACGTGCAGTCAATATCCGAATATTCACGGTCTATACTTATCGTGATCGGTTTATTCTGCAGGTTTCCGTCTTCTGTAGAAAATACGCTTGGCATTACATTAAACTCTTTTTCTTTGTATTTATACGGGAAGTTCTACATCAAATGAAGTTGGTATACCAATCAATGGCAAAACATCGCATAATGTGAGTGTCAGTAGGTCCAACAACTTGCCCAGACCAATCGCATCTAGGAACGACTTGATCTTCTTGATCCATACATTCAGCAGTTCTTTCTCCCAGTTCGCAGAAAAATCACGTGCAGCCTTGATTAGATTGTCGATGTCTTTCTCTGGCATCTTCACTGTCTCATCGATATTACCACCGATCACATCAAGTAGAGACATACCGAATAGAGATACACCCTCCAATTGATCAATGATCATACTATATGCCTCTGCCTGCAAATCAAAGTTCTTTATTCTGTCCTCGGCATCTTTGAGTTCTTGTTCAAACTCCTTCTTGAAGTTGTCTATTTGGGCATCTAGGTCGTCAATCTCTTGTTGAATGAGTTGATCCATATTCTCTATGTCCGACTGCACTTGCCCCGCTTTAGCGATTGCGTCCGTCTTGAATTGTTCGGCTTTCTGTTTCGCAGATTCTATCTGAGCCCTTATGAACGATTCAACATCAAAGTTCAATGGTGCAGGTAACGAAGGCAGACCCAAAGCGTCCCATATCTCTTTGAACTTGTCTATTAATTTACCGAACGCTTCGTGTAATGTCTTGGTACAGAACTTGACGATCTCCGACTTGACATATTGCCATGTACATCGAGCTCTCCATTCGTCACACTTCACACCAAACTCAGCATTGAACTGTTGATACTCTGCAGGAATCATCGAGTGGAATCTATCGACTTCTGATTCTATTTGTGATATAATACGATTCTGTTCTTCTTCTTCGAAGACCTTGAGTACATCAATACTTATTCCTAAAACATTTACATTGAATCCGATCGGTATCACCTTCGAGATCATCTCAAGCATCTTCGCAGGAATGAACATATGATATTCTTGTATCAGTTCATTCCACGCATCGTCGGCCTCTTTCTGCCAGTTACGTACCTGACCCTTCTTCCAGTACGGGGATAGAATATCTCCAATCAACTCCATGATCTCTTCGACTTGATCGATGATGCCCTGTAACTGTTCCTTTATCTGAGCGATCTCACCTTCTATCTGAGATTCTATTTCAGCTTGTGCATTAAAATTCTGTACGTCGGAGTCTAGACCTTCTAACTTTTGTTCTAGTTCTTCACCTTTCGCTCTAGCCTCTGCCTCTAATCGAGTCCTCTCTGCCTTTAGTTCCGCCTTGATATCCGGTAACGAATCAATGTATACCTGTATCTTGCTTGGTATCTGTGCCAGTTTATTGAACTCGTTAACGATGTCTGCTCGTGTAGGCAATGTGCCACCTTCGCACGGTATTTGTATACCGCCGATCGCAGGTAATGCGAGAGCGGGCAATGCAATGCCAGCCAAAGACAAACCACCCGAAGCGAGTTTACTGAGGAAGTCTGCGTCCTCTTTCTTAAGAGAGGGAAGGGTAGAGTTAGGAACGGGTCTGATATTGAGTGTAGGGAGTTCTATCTCTACTATTGGTTCTGGTTCTGGTTCTGGTTCGGGCGCAGGTGCAGGTGCAGGTGCGGCGGTCGAAGCTGCCCACAAAAGTTGATCACCCAATCGAATTTCGATGATTGGTTCATTACCCAGAAACGCAACATACGTTGACCATACCAGTTCATCACCCAGGCGCACTTCGACGATCGGTTGATCGCCAAGCAGAACGTTGTGATTGTCCGACCCGTTAATGACTGGCATAGGTGATGCCTATTAACCTGTGATGAAATACAGTGTATCTGGATCTGGTGTCAATGCAGAATATTGGCTTTGGGTACCCGTCCATAGTTTAATAGGGTTACCCGAACTGTTTTGGTTGTCTAACACACCACTTGATGCCGCCAACTCTGAAAGGATTGTTGACTCTTGCGCAGTCGCACGAGTAACTTCTGAAGTGATCTGTGTCTGTAGATCGGCAACAACAGTATCGTGTCCATCTACACGAGAAACTGTCGAATCTAGTTCTGTATGAACCTCATTGATTGCGCCAACGTTGTCTTGTGCAGTTGTGTCGAATGAACCCGTACCGACCTTTGATTGAGTTTGAGTTACCGTTGTCTCTAGGTCTGTAGTACGAACCTCTAACGAAGTGACATCTGTCTCTAACGAAGTAGCACGACTTTCTACCGCATTCATTTCAGACTGTAGAGTATTGATTTCGCCTTGTACAGATGTTACATTACCTTCTGTTGTAGTCGCACGAGATTCTAAATCGGTTGCTCTTACTTCTACCGCATCAATATCAGTCTCTGTAGTCGTCAACCGACTGGAGTTATTAACGATGACCTGTTGCAGATCACTATCAGCATCTTCGAATGCAATAACGATTTCCTGAATCGTATCCAGAGTCTCTGGGGATGTACCTATAAGTGTATCGACTCGACCCGTTACAGTATCTACATCGGTACGTAATCCAGATTCAACACCAGTAGCGCGAGTAACTTCGGCGTCCAATTGACTTTGTAAACCAGACACATCCCCCGACTGTAGAGTTTGTAGAGCGGTGATGTCCGAATCGTTTGCGGTAATCTGCGCCTGTATACTATCTACGTCAGTGCGTAGACCAGCTTCGATACCTTCTGCGCGAGTCTTCTCTGTCGCAATCGCATTAGCGTTAACACCTTCTGCTGCAGTGGCCCGAGCAACTTCCGAATCGATCTGAGATTGTAGATCACTAACATCACCACCTACTAGACCTTGTAAAGAAAGAATGTCAGAGTCATTATCGGCGACTTGTGATTGTAGGGAATCTACATCGGTGCGTAACCCAGACTCTATCGATGTGGCGCGAACGACTTCCGCATCGATGTTAGACTGTAGAGTTAGATCTGCAGATTCGCGGTTGGTTGTTTCGGTCGTTAAGATTCCATCAGCATAGGCTTTGGCGGCTGCTTCTGCGGCGTCAGCCTTAGTAGTCGCATCTGCGGTGGTGTCTGTGAGTACGGTTTCGAAATTAGTGTTTATCTTATCGAATGCCGGTATCATAGGTTCGATAACAGTACCGTCAATCTGTACTACATTTAACCCATCATCGGAATCCAGTTGTTGTATATTGTCTGTCATTATATTACCTATGAATTAAGTTTAACTGTGTCGCCTCTAACGGTTACACTTGGAGCGGATAAGTCAATAGAAACTGCAGATGTGACCTTAACATCTTCTTTTACAGCGATCAATGCATTACCAGTGACATTGATTTTAACATTGCCGGCCACACTCACTTCATCATTACCAACGACTACGGTGAAATGATCTCCGCCAATTACAAGGCTGTCGTCTTTTACTACGTATGTTCTACGAGTACCATCGTCTTGCATTTCGTAATTGGTACCCGATCTATGTTGTTCTCTGATACGGGTCTTACCTTCGGTGTCATCATACTCCTTGAAGTGACCACGTTCAGTCTCATACACTTTATTAAGAGGATAGTTTGCCTTCGCCTTTTCGTTTGTGTCGCCTTCTTTCGGTATCGATCCGATGACCATAGGCAATTGAGAGTCCTGTCCATCTAAGAAGATACCAAAAACCTGAGTACCCACTAACATACCAAGATTCTGTCCTTTACCTTTGTGTATGCCAGTTGTAATTGGAATGACTACTTGAGCCCATGGTAGGTCTTTGTCTTCGATATCATCGTATACACCGAACGCACGTACCTGTGCACGACCCAACTGTAAGGGGTCATCAGCTACATTAATGACTTCTCCAATAAACCAACGAGTCTGATCGCCATAATAATCTATAAACGTTTGAGGTATCATTTTATATCGCCATTAGATAATTTAACACCAGAGAAGGTAATTGTATATTCGCGTGGAGTGAATGAATGTTTACACGCAAAGATAAGGTAGTCACCAGACTTCTTTTTATCGAAAAGGTCGGTTCGATTTCCGGTCTTAGTGTTACGCAAAACTTTTACTCTCAATTTATTTCCTATAGTTGTGTTGTAGTCACCATACAGAAAGTCTAAACCATGAACGACAAATGTCACTGGGTCGGTGGTCAACAACCTAGAAATTGCTCGGGATCTCTCGTTTAAGGTGTAGTAAGCAATTTTGTCTTGTTCTGATATAGACTTTACGTCACCTTCAAAAACATTTGCGCCGCCGACACGAGTAATTTTTCTTGAGCTGATAGGGTTCTTTGCCCAGTCATATCGATACTTATCATATATTGGTAAACGCCCTTTTTCAACAATACCATCCTCCTCAAGGGTTGCGACTACTTCAGGTTCAATGTCATAAACAAACTTGTTGTCTATTTTTTTTATCGTATCGATATACCGATGTTCTGCTCCTAAAATTCCTTTATTAATTAAATCATACATATCATAACTATCTCTTGACTGCATCGCCATAATAACTCGGCGTCTACTTTCCGGAGACATAGTAGATATCTGAGATTCATAATGCGTATATTCTTGTCCACTGCGAGGGTTCATCGGAGGCGTTTTAAGAAGACTTTGTAAATCGACAAAATTAAAATTTTGATCTATTAGTGTGGAGTAGAGATAGAAAGGATATCCTTCTACAGTAGTAGTTTTATTTTTAATCCAGCACATTGCATCAATGGGTGTTAGGTTTGGTATAATAACCTTTATATCCTGTAGATCTTTATCGATGGGCTTGTTCACTTTCGCATTAAAATATTCATCGGCGATCTTTTCAATGATAGTAGAAGACTTTCCGCTATAACATTTATTGATATTGATCAAGTTAGACTTGAACCCAACATCTTCGATTAAGTGCATAGCAAAAAATTCTTCATTATCTGCAACTTTATTCGATGCTGAAATTTTATCAATATAGAAAACCTTTTCAATAGCAATAGCATCTTCCATATTCGACTTCAAAACGATTGTGATCTTTTCGCCGCCGCTTATATTCAAAACGCCGACAATGTCTTCTATATCTACGAAACCAAGTAGTGCCGTGACATATGGTTTGTCTAGATGTTCAAAAACGTCCAAGTCAGTAACGACACCGGCTATATCTACTGGTCCAGTGTGCTGAGTGTGGATAAGAACAGAGTTTATCGATACCGAATCGATGTGTTCCGCCGCTGAAGGTTTTATCACGCTCATTGTGTGCGAATCGCCTCTTTAAATAATTGAACGACCCTATTAATTGAACTTGATTTCAATACAATAATTTGTCGATTTTCTTCATTCTTTTGCGTATAAAAATCTAGGTTGGTGACCTCGACATAGGTCGATTGATCGGGCAGATCCGATTTGTTTGTGTACATATGATCTTCATGCAAATAATGATGTGCCGACAAGTACTGCGGTTCTACAGCTTTCAATTGGACAGTATCTGTCTGTCCTACAACATTAACAATATCAGTTGATTTAAATGTTTTATTATCGATTGGTTCTATAACTATATGCCCCAAATCTAAATCATAGGACACGATCTTTCCTTCAGCATTAGATGGGTTGTTATCAGATGATTGCATAGATTTAATGATTGATCCGACCGTGAATGATGCTGGTATAACATCTTCGGTGGATAGCGTAGTAAAAGGAAAATCTTTTTTTGCTTTCTTTACGATTTCAATGTGATCAAGCGGCCAACCAAATTCCCGAAGGTGGTCGTTCATCATAAAAAACGTCCAATGCAATAACGGGCTTTCATACAATTCATATGAAACGTTGTCGGCCCTATCGCCATTACGAATGTAGTAATTATGATAATATGAACTATTAGTTTTTATCTCGTCTATTATTTCAACATAAGCCGAAATATTTTGTACGGAAGCCCTTTCGCCGTTAGCGAAAGTGTATAGAGATGAAGGGAATTGTTTAAAGTATGACATTAGTAACCATCCTCCGGAGCAACATCCTTTCTTGATAACGTAACTTCTTCTACGAAGTTGAGAGTCAAGTCAACCTCGACTGGTTGACCATCTGTATGAAAAGACATCGACGTTGGGTTATAGTTTGTCGCGATAGATCTCAAAAAACAGTCTTTAATCTTGGTTCCAACACGTTTACCCGAGGGCTCATGTTTCACTACAATAGAAAACATGTCTGGATATTTGTAACCTGCGCTTATTCCGCCCACTTCTATTGATTCTGGGTAGGAATATGTCCTGAAGTGATGAATAATTTTTTCAACTTGGTCGGATTCTTTTCGTGATCGAGCAATGAATTTAAAAGTAAAAGAGAACTCTCTTAGCGCAACTCCACGAAACGCGCTTCGGATATTGGGGTTCACCGTAACCGCACCAGATATCTGTGTAGCCGCTCCCAGCTCAGTCCCGACTACAGGAACCTTTCCGGCAAGTTGAGACGACCCTAATCTAGCAGCATCACCGGCGAGTTGACCAGTAACTAAGTCGATAAAAGTACTCGCACCTTTTGTTAATCCGTCAAGTACTCGGCCGCCTTTACTCATAATAGCTGCAGCGCCAGCGCCGATCTGACCAAGTTCTGGCGTTGCGATGTTAAACGAATCGTTTTGTTGAAAGGCGACGGGAAGATACAGTTTAATTTTAGGCACGCCTTTTCTATCGCTTATTATCTTTTCTGAGTAAATCGGAGTATCGGACTCAGAACCACCAGATTCTCCAGCAATAGTAGATGCGACAGATTTTGCTTTGTCTTTTGCGTTAGATATAGCTTGTTCTTGAGACACTCCTCCATTATCTTCTGCGTTATAATCTGGACTATTAGCTTCTTGTAGTGCTTTATTGGCCTCTCTATAATCAAGGGAAGGCATCATGCTTTCTATGAGGTCCCCGAATTTTTCCATCACCCCCAATCCACTTACGCTCGCCCCTTTAACTTCACGCGCAGTAAATGTGACACTAGCGCCATAGTATTTTTTCTCATCGTTTATGGGATATTGTAAATTCTGAGGGGGTGTAGGGGTTTCTTTAAGAATTTTTTTGACCGGCTCTATGGTTTCTTCATATTCTTCTAAAAAATTAGTACCTCCATAAGCAGAGACATTAATTTGAGATCCGGTGAGCGGGTTACCTGCATTTAGGTTTAATTTTATTTCGTCGTCGATAGCCATATGCCAAACTCGATGTTCTATAAATATGATTAAACTATTTATACGTAATTTTTGAATGAAGACCTACAAAGGGCGATACAAGCCAAAGAACCCAGCGAAGTACGTGGGCGACGTGAACAACGTTGTGTATCGTTCTATGTGGGAACGTCACGTAATGAAGTGGTGTGATGATAGTTCAGACATCGTACAGTGGATGTCCGAAGAGTTGATCATACCTTATATATGTGAGACGGACAACAAACCCCACCGATACTATATGGACTTCGTCATTCAGTACAAGTCTGGTCGCGTTGTACTTGTCGAAGTCAAACCTCATAAAGAAACCAAACGTCCTGAGCGCAAACAGGGTAAGTCTCGTAGGACGCTCCTTAACGAAGGGATGACTTACATCAAGAATCAATCTAAGTGGAAAGCCGCATCCGAATACGCGAAGGATCGCGGATACCACTTCGAGATCTGGACAGAGAAAGAACTTACCGCCATGGGTATCATGCCCAAGCCTCTGCGCACCAAAAAACCAATCAAGAAGTTGCCGCCCTTCAAAAAGAAGAAAAAACGCGTATAAATACAGTTAAGAATTTTTACGGAAGCGCACATGTCTAACATATTTCAGAACCTAGAACTGCAGGCGTTTCGTGCTGGGATTACTCCAAGAACTAAGGAGTCCCGTGAGTGGTTCAGAAAAAAGATCAAGTCTCTCAAGTCGATTAATCGTGAGGCATTGATGAAAGAAGATCCGTTGAAGCAAACAACGGAAGAGATCGTAGGTAGTATGTACATGTTCTTCTATGATCCGAAGCACAAAGAGACGTTGCCGTTTTACGACACGTTTCCGTTGGTGGTTGTGGTTGGTCCAGCCGAAGGTGGGTTCTATGGTTTGAACCTTCACTATCTACCTCCGATTCTACGTGCGAAGATGTTAGACGCGTTGATGGACATTACAACGAATAAGAAGTTTAACGACTCAACGCGATTCAAGATGTCGTATGAGTTGTTGGCAAGAACTGCGAAACTGAAGTACTTCAAGCCGTGTTTCAAGCATTATTTAAACGAACACGTCAAGAGTAAGTTTGCAATGGTACCCGCGCCAGAGTGGGAGATCGCAACGTTCTTACCAACCGCGAAGTTCGAGAAGGCAAGTATCAGCGCAGTCTATAAAGACTCCAGACAGAAGATATCAGACTAATGGCAGGCATAGAAGAATTAAAAAGTAAGCTAATCTCCAAAGGCGGATTAGCGATGAATAATCAGTTCCTGATCAACCTTCCGTCAATGGGCGGAACGGATGGACGTACGATGAATGTCCTCTGTAAAGAAGTAACTTTGCCTGGGAGACAAATACTTACGCTTGATAGACCCGTCGCGATGGTTCAAGAAAAAGTTGCGAACGGATTCGCAACAGAAGACGTATCTATGACGTTTTACGTTACCAACGATTATGCTCCTAAAAAGTATTTTGATAAGTGGAACTCTAAAATAATTGTAAGAGAAAATGGACATTTACACGTTGGGTACAGAGAAAACTACTCTGAAGATATTATTATACGGCAATTAAAAAAACCTGTCGCCAGATTTGGTTTTGATTTAGGTCCTTTAGATTTTAACCTAGATGTTCTAGGCAAATCTATATACAGTATAAAACTGATAAACGCATTCCCAACGTCAATAAGCTCTATCCCGTTGAGCAGTGATCAAGATCAGATTGTTGAATTTTCTGTACAGTTTTCTTACACTGATTGGGAAGTAATAGAGAATGAAAAAGATGGATTGGTTCCAAGTATAGGTCTCAATCTTGGTGGTTTAATTTAAATTATAGGATACATCATGGCATTACCAAAACTAAACTCGTCACCGGCATATGGAATGACAGTTCCGTCCAGTAAACAGAACATCACATATCGACCATTTCTAGTTAAAGAACAAAAGAATCTATTGATTGCGCTTGAGTCTCAAAATCGCAGAGATATCCTCAGATCGATAATTCGCACCATCGAGTCTTGCGTAGAAGAACCTTTGGATCATAAATTGACGACATTTGACGTAGACTATATGTTTACCAAGATTCGTTCTAAATCGGTAGGAGAAACTTCTAAGGTAAGCGTTTCTTGCAGTAATTGCGGAGAGCAAAATGAAGTTTCTGTAGAGTTGGACAATGTAGAAGTTACTGGAGGATTATCTCCGGCAGATGCTATCGTGTCAATTACAGATGAAGTATCTGTAAGAATGAAATATCCAACATACGATGAGTTTCTTTTGAACGAAAATTTGTCGGAAAGTTCTACAGTAGCTGAAGCTCTCATGCAGTTAATCATTACTTGCATGGACTCTATTATGACCGAAGAAGAAAATATTTCGGTCAGAGATGAAACTAACGAAGACATTATGTCTTTTTTAGAGTCGATGACTTCGAGTCAGTTCGAAAAACTTTCTGATTTTGCGAATAACATTCCCAGTCTTACAAAAAACGTAGAGTTTAAATGCGAGTCTTGTGGCACTGATAACAATCACGTACTAAGAGGACTCGACGATTTTTTTTAGTAAACCTCTCTCATGAAACGTTGACGAACTATTATCAAGTCAACTTTCAACTAATGAACAATTTCAATTACTCGTTAGATGAAGTTGAACACATGATGCCTTGGGAGAGAGAAATCTACTTGACTTTACTAGTAGATGACATAAAAGAAAAAAACGAAAGGGCGAAACGAAAAGGTTTATAAATGTCTTTAGCTGATCTATCAGAACAATTAAAAAAAGCAAATGAAGATCGAACAGAATTATATGTCGATGTGTATGATTACATCAAGGCAGTAGTTCATGATACTCCTACGCTCAAAGAATATAGATTAGAGTTGATGGATACAGCTCAAAAAATAAAAGCTGTCACGCCCGAGCCTGGAGACCTAGCTGAAGAAAAGAGCGATAAGAAAAATTTTGATAAAAGAATGTTAGACACCCTTGTGGAAATCGCAGCCAACACTAAGGGCGGCAATAAAGGTGATGGTTCAAAAAAACAAGGTGTATTCTCACACGCACTAGCCGGTGGTTTAGGGTTTATGGCTAAAGGTATGGGGGCAGGTGTTGCTCTTGCGTCACTTGGTGCCGGACTCGGCGCATTGTTTGCAGGTCTTGCCCTTGCAGACGCGGCAGGTAACTATCTTAAGATAAATGGTCAAGCCCTTAAGACTCAAATAGTAACTTTAAGTCAAGCGTTCTCAGAAGCACCAAAAGACGGCCTAATGATACTGGGAGGAATTCTTGCCGGCACCGGAGCGTTCGGTGCTATATTCGGAGGAAAGGCGTCACGTAGAGCTGGTGGCGGCATGGCCGCACTCGGACTTGGTATTGGAGGATTCTTCGCAGGTCTTGCGGTGGGCGATAAAGCGATGGCTTGGATGAATGTTGATGGGTCTAAACTTAAGTCTATGATGATCAATCTCGCCGAAGGTTTGAGCGCGTTTAGTGGGGGTCAGTTAGCGGGGTTAAGTGCACTTTTGGCTGTGGGCGGAATATTTGGCGCATTGCCGAAAGGTATGGGTTTGAAGATATTAGGTAAAGCTGCGCTCGGTATGACTGCGATTGGTGCGGGTATTGGAGGATTCTTTGCAGGCCTTGCACTAGGCGATAAGGCGATGTCTTGGATGAACGTTGACGGATCCAACCTTCGTGATATGATGATCAACTTGGGTAAAGGTCTGACTGGACTTACATCCCCCGATTATACAAAACTCCTAGGGTTTCCAGCGATAGCAGCCACAACAGCTGCTGGTATCGCCGCCCTGACTTTTGCGAGTAGTGTGGACGGTATCGGTAAGATTTTTGAGGGCGTCACTAGATTCGTAACCGGAGACACATCTTCCGTGTATGAACGTATAACCGAAGGATTGAAAAGTCTCGAAACCGTAGACCTTTCTAAATTAGAAAAATTTGATCCGGCATCAAATGCCGTTTTAAAAATGACATCCGCGTTATCTGAACTTTCAAACACAGACTTTAACTTTAGAAATACAAAAAAAGAAATAAGCGAGCTTGGTGAATTAATCGCATTGACCCTTCCTATGTATGAAGCAATGTATGAGGGCGGGAAATCTAAGACTCCAAAAGGACAAGAACTAGAATTTAAGCCTGGATTAAAAAATATACCTAATGAGACGTTTAGCAAAATAGATTCCATCTTATCGATCAATGACGCATCAAGACAAGCATCACCAACATCTTCTAGTAACATGAGTTCCCTGATAAAAGAAAATGATGAAACTAAAAACGCTCCACAAATTGTCGCCATAGATAATAGCACGTCGAACGTCTCTAGTGGCGGTGGTGGAGGCGGTACTTCTATCGTGACCGGAAACTTAACATCTACTGACCCTCAAGACCCATACGTAGGAACACGCAGATAAGAAAAAGGGGACTTGATGTCCCCTTACTTTTTACTTCAAATATGTTTCAATTTCAGTCTGAATTCTCGATTTGTTCCAAGATTTACGAACCGTAACTCCATTCCTCTCAGCAGTCTCGATTAACTCATTTTTTGATAAGTTTTCCAGATTTGGTCGAGGGGAAGGGATAGGTCTAGGAGAAGGATCGGGTTCAGCGGGACCAACCCTAGTCGTCTTCTCTGGCTTGCTTGATGCTGATCGGTAGATCAGACCAAACACAACCAGTCCCGCAAGAGCTAAAATAATTGCGTTAGTATCCATGTATCAGTCCTCCGCTGCCATTTGTGCGAAGTACGACAGAGTGTCGTCTTCTTCGGTCGCGACCGCTGCAGGGGCAGGGGCAGGAGCGGCTACGATTGTTGGTTCAGATGCAGTGTTCCAAGGCGGTGCTTCTTCAGCACTCGCTAGGGCTTCATTCTTAACAGTAGAACCCGCACCAGTTGCGAGACCTAGTACAGTCTCCAACTTCGCCTTTAGTTCGTCATAAGACTTGAACCAGTTTGCGTCGTGTGCGTTAGGGTAGTTAGGAACTACAAACTCATTCAGGTCATACAAAGAGTTGTATACTGCTTCGAGTTGTGTTTCGTCACCGTTCAAAAACTGAGATGTGCTTTTGAAGTCAGACTTATCATAGTTGCGATAACCCGCGACGTTGCGGATCTTCAACTCGAAGTCTGCGCCACCCCAGAAATCAAATGGGTTTACCGGAGTCTCGCCAGGAAATTCGGGTTGCATCTGATCCATAATTTTATCAAAGATCTTCTTGCCGAACTCATAGATGAACGTCTTACCGTTGTTCGCTGGATTCGCGGGATCGTTGATCACTTGGATGTTAGTGACGTAGTGTAGACGACGCTTCTGGCGACGTGCAGTCTCTTTGTCTTCTTCGATACCTGAGTTCCACAGACGGGAGTTCAACTCACCGACTGGATCATTCTGACCAAGAGTCGTGAGTGATCGCTCGATGTACCACTGTCCGGTTGGACCCTTGAACGCGTGATCCCAGTAACGTACCCACGGAAGATCTTGACCTTCGGTAGCAGGAAGAAAACGAATGACAGCGTAGCCGTTGCCCTGTTCATCAACAGTTGGCTTCCACTTGCGATCGTCTTGGTATTTGTTGGTGTTGGTTGTCTGACCTGACGCTTCGGTCGCGGCAGTGACAAGTTTGGAGATGTCCATAGATCTGGACTTTAGATTTGCAAAAGACATAATATGTACCTTGTATTAACTAAAATATAAACTTAAGTATGAATTGCCTCTAGGGCTCTTCTATTTATACGTCTAGTGTGTTCTGCTTGGGTAAGAAATGTAACTGTCTCGCCTCGGCCTCAAGATGCTCAACTATAGTCGGAGATAGGTACTTCTTGATATCTTCCAACTCTAGTCCGTTCTCTTCACACAGATGTACTATAGCGTCCATATAGGACTGTTTGTTTCTATATACGAAACTCTCGATCATTGCCGAGAAAGATTTTTTGGTTAGGAACTTCTCTTCAGTTTGTTCATCCATCGAGTACCTCAACTTGCGTGACGTTTTCCACACGGAAAGAGCGCCATGCTTGCTTATCGATAGCGAACGCACGTACCACTGAGTTGTTCACAGCCAATGCAGCCGCAGTCTCACCCTGTTCACGCGTAGGTAATAACTCAGGTAACAGAGTGCAAGGCATAACGCGCTCTTCTCCATTCACCTTCGTAAACGTGACTTGTAGGATGTTAGACTTTAACTGTTCAACGATGTTATCGTATGACATTACTGCCTCCTTAGAATCGTTCGAACTCATCATCCTCTCCGCCTTCTTCACCAGTATCTGCATGAACGGCTTCGAGAAACTCTTCACTCTGGTCAAGAACTGCAATCGTGTGTTCGAACGCTTCAAGGGTTGCGATCACATTTTGACGTTTCTCATCTTCTTCGGGTAGTTCTGCGAACTCCTTAATGAAGGTGTCTAGAGTGTCTAGATACGCAATACGCATATACTCACGTGTAATGAGCTCTACATCATTGCGAGGATATTGACCTAAGTCAATAAGGTTTTCAGGTAGGGACATTAATTCCACTCCTCGTACTGGTTTGCTTCATATACTTCAGAGTAATGAGTATTGACAAACTTGGTCTCATCACCCCAACGTACATCCGACTTATAGTCTTGACGATCAAGACGTTCTACTTCATCAGCGAGACGCTTGTTTGCCGCACTGATTTTGCCACGCTTCTGAATCTTAAGTGCAGCTGCACGAATCATTGCGTAACGTTCTTCTTTCGAAATTGACATCTATTATACTCCAAAAAACTCTTGTTGTCAAGAGTGTTCATTGTTAGGATAGAGGCGATCTTCGGGATAGCCTCGTTTCTTGACCTCTTTCTTACGATCAATGTGGGTGGATGGCCGATTGAACTTCGGCGAGTGTTTCGCCACCGGATTCGACCGACTCGTAGATTTCTTCTTCATACCTATATGCCTCCTCTTCCCACGGATGTTCTGCGTAAGGAAGATTTTTATACTCAACGCCATCGAATATATGATTATACGACAATATTCCGTTTTCGTCAAGTGTAAGACCTATGTGAATAAGTCGCCCCGTTAGAATCTGAACAGCATGAACCATCTCGTGAGCGATATTAATCTTTAACGACTGATCATCTTGATCGTATGTCGAGAAACGAATATCAACCCGATCTTCGTCACCATCTGTCTCACCCGAAAAATTGCCGATCATATGATCTTCGAACACAACCTTTACATAACCCCCCAGACGATTAATTCCGATTGACTCCGCACAACGAAAGACATAATCAGAAATCTCAAAACTAGGGGCGTTTTCTACAATAATATTTTCGGCAATCATACCTATTCCTTAATGAACCGTTACTTCGGGGATGACTTCATCAAACGCTTCGAGAAGGTCAATCTCATCTTGGATCGCCTCTCGAATCTCGACTTCACTCATACCAATAGCTTCCATACTAGAAACCGCCATCTCAGGTGAGATCATATCATCAATCACCGAATCAAAAAGATCCCGAAGATACTCTCCCACTTCACCACGCGCATACCATTCTGTCATTGCTTTGACTCCACTAACCTATTATCACGAAACTCGAACCCCTCGGGGGCACTTAACTTACCAAGCAACCACCAGTCTTCTGCCTTCATAGTAGGCACAAACTGACCGTGTTCATCTTGGAACTGCTTACCCATCTTATTATACTCATTCAAGTAATTGACGGCGTCTAACACGACCTCGAACTCTCGAACATCAAGATGGTTATTTAACTTAGGCTTTGCTGTAAACATTACTTCTCTCCTTTCATTTCGTGGCGGTACTCTCTCCGCAACCACCACTTATACATTCCAAAATACTCTCGCGAGTTATACATTGGGTTCCGACCTGTGAGACTCTCGATCTCTTCGCAGTGTTGGAACCACTTCTCAGCACACCAGTGACGAAAGTTCATTACGCGTACCAACTGCGGTAGAACTCTTTGCCTTCTTCGGCAGGGCTTGCACTTCGTACATCGTCAATGTTGATGTACTTACCAGTGATTCGCTTCTTGAACTCACCACCGATGAACTCGTTCTTGACGGGGACAACGCGGTCACTCATGAAACCCTCAGAACCCTCAACAGAGGCAACCGCGATCTCACGCAGAGTGACAGTAGCACCCTTCTTGGCGACAACTTGGTAGGCGTCGATGTTGGTCTGTTCCCAACCCCAAGACGCGACGTAAATGTCACCCTCTTTGACACCCTCAAGGGCGGCAGCCTTAGCGGCGGCACGAGCGATCTTACGCTCTTCCTTCCACTGGTCGGCACGTTCGAGACCCGCAAGGAACTCTTCGACATGTTCGATCATGCGAGCGACACTACCGTATCGGTAAGCGAACTCAGTCTTGTA
>Ga0213867_1000298_pt1 | contig 22613 bp, 36 predicted proteins | sample PICome_12_FD_160120 | JGI IMG/M metagenome (GOLD analysis project Ga0213867, IMG submission 160120) | Coastal seawater microbial communities near Pivers Island, North Carolina, United States - PICO540 | ecosystem: Environmental > Aquatic > Marine > Coastal | place: USA: North Carolina... | reverse complement strand
GTGGTGGTGGAACGCTGCAAGTAAACGGTGGCACTCAATCGGGTACCAGTTTGGTCTGTGATGGTGCGACCGCTAGTGTCACCAACTACTTGAAAGCTGGTGATTACATAGCGTTTAACAATGAGTTGCATATGGTTGTTGCCGATACCAATTCAGATGCTTCTGGTAATGTGACCATCTCAATTGCTCCTCCTATTAGAAAGACCCCAGCAGATGACACCATAGTCGAGTACACGGTGCCCAAGGGTGTCTTCATGCTTGCAGGCCCAGCGTCATGGGACACTCAGACAGACATCACGTCTAGTTTCAACATCGAAGCGGTTGAGGATGTTCTAGCATGAGTCGCGGTTTTCCTGCGAATGTACTGACTGCGCTGTCATCACAGCATGTCGCGTTAGTGACGTTTGCCGAACTACAGTTTCCATCAGGGACTTTGTACTTGCACAACTCCATCGGCACTTACACATGGGGTGGTCAGGATTGGCTAGGCGTTGGGGATTTAGGTGAGATCAGCCAGATTGAAGAAGGTGCCGACATCAGCCCTTACAAAATCACCCTCTCACTATCTGGTTTGGACGCGACCATCTCAGGCGCTGCGCTGACAGAAGACTACTACATGCACCCCGTGAAGGTTTATCTGGGTGTTTTGGACGCTGATGACGCGCTCCTCGCTGATCCCACGGTGGTGTGGGAGGGCGCTATGGACCAGATGAATGTATCAATAGGCGCTTCTGGTGGAGATGTAATCTCTCTTACAGCAGAGTCTGAGCTTGCACGATTTGATAGGGCATCAAACCTAAAATATACCGATGCTCAGTTGCAGAGCGATTTCTCAGGTGACCTAGCATTTGAGTTTTTGGCGGATATAGATGGCGCTAAAATCCGATGGGGTGACGCTACTTCCGACTCAGTTGCTGGCGGCACAAAACCCAATAGGTTCTCCGATGACGATTTCGGATTTCGTGATATGTACAGATGAGAGTTCACGCTGCGCTTAACAAGTGGGACCGTCGTCAGTTCAAATATGGCGATGCTGACTGCTGTCAGTTTACGGCTTTCATTGTAAAAGAATTGACCGGCAAGGATTATGCCGCGCAGTTCCAGTACGAGACAGAGGCTCAAGCAGAAGTCTTGGTGGGGAGAGAGGGCGAGCTAGTTGATTTCATCGGCAGCATCTTGGGAACTGCTAGTTCTGACCTGAAAGACGGCGACCCTTGCGTGGTTGACATACCTATCGTCGGGCAGGTGTGTGGTATTAAGTTATCAGAAGCGGTTATTTGCCTGACGAGGAAGGGTATGACACCAATACCTGACCGATATTTGCTGGCTGGATGGAGCCTATAGAATGCCACAAGTTATAGTAGCGGCAGCCTTAAAAGTTTATTCGGTAGGGTTGGCAACCATTACTGCGGTTGCTGGAGTTTCCGCTGCGGCTACAGCTTCAACTTTTGCTGTAATGGCCGCTGGCGCGGCAACTATAGCGGCGGCTGCCGCAGTTACTAATGCCGCGATAAAGGGCTTGATGCCTGATATAACTATGCCTCAGTCAGATACTGACAGGACTAGGCAGCAGACTGTCAGGGGTACGATAGAGCCACAGAAGATTGTCTATGGCGAAGCCTTGGTTTCTGGACCTATATTTTTTGTCGGTGTTGCTGGGACGGACAACAACTCGCTCTATCATGGCATCGCTTTAACTGGCCATGAGGTTGAGAGCATTGGGGACGTACACTTCGATAATGAAATCATCCTCGACGCGCAAATCAATCAGACATCACAAGTAACCGCTGGTACATATGGGCCAACAGCAGAGGAGCCTTCAGAGCACATCTGCTTGATTGAGCGCAAGACAGGCTCAGACACACAAGACGCAAGTAGTTTACTTAGGCCGACGTTCAACGACTGGACAACATCCCATAGAGCGCGTGGCATCTCTTACTTGGTCACGCAGTGGAACCTGACAGACTCATCTCAAGAGTTGTGGGACCGGCTCACACCTCAAAACATTAAGGCGTTGGTCAAGGGCAAGAAAGACATCTATGACCCTCGTCTGGATGTGGCTGCGGGCAACAGTGCGGGTGACAACCCAAGCAACGCAACCTATCAAGCATGGACTGAAAACCCCGCACTCTGCGTTGCAAACTATCTGACAGACACGGCGTTTGGTCTGAGCGTACCGACCAGCAAGATTGATTGGGCTGCGGTGGTAACGGCTGCTGATGCTTGTGATGTGACCGTAGTTGTCCCTGCATCTGGTACAGAGAAGCGATTCACCGCTAACGGCGTTCTGTACGCAACAGACACGCACCGAGCAAACATCAACAAGCTGCTGTCTGGCATGAACGGCAGTCTCGTATACAGCAACGGTATATACACCATAAAAGCAGGTGTCTATGAAGCCCCCACAGAAAGCCTTAACGAAGACGACCTTGCGGGACCAATCACGGTTAAGACTTCGGTGGAACGCGGTGACCGCTTTAATACAATCCGCCCGATTTTTATTGACCCCGCCCAAAACCACAAAAGCGTCGAGGCTCCTGAAGTACAGCTTACGAGCGCGGTTAGCCGAGATAATGGTGAAGTTCTAACTCGTGACATCCAGCTATCCTTCACAAATAGCAGCTTCATGGCTCAGAGAATCGCTCACAAGCAGATTCAGATGTCAGACCAGCAGAAGGTCATTACCTTCCCAGCCAACCTCACAGGGCTTCGTGTGGACGTTGGTGACAGGGTTCAGGTCACTGTTGAAGAACTGAACTACTCGAACAAAGTCTTCCGATGTGCAGCTTGGTCGTTCAGCGATACTCAAGACGGTGTTGTTAACCTCACCCTCTTGGAAGATGACTCTAGTTCCTACGCTGATCCCACGGCAGGTGAGTACAGCACTACTTCGGCTAGTGGGGTTATTGCTAATGGGTTTAGGGGTGTACCTGACCCACAGAACCTTACTGCGACGGCAGGACTGAAAAGTATTGAGTTGAACTGGACCAACCCAGTTAACACCAGTCAGTTCAAAGAGATTGTTATATACGCTTCGCCAAACTCGCAATGGTCGAGCAAAGTTGAGATTGGCCGCACGATGGGCACGCAGTTCATCCATGACGCTTCCAACTCAGCGGATGCCGTAGCGGTTGGCAACACAAGATACTATTGGGTAAGGGCGGTTGCTTACGGCACCGGTTCTGGTTCGTTTGTTGAGTCCGACAGGAACCCAGACAACGATACCTCCAACATCATTGCTACCGTTGGGCCAAACAATCCAGACTATTCCGACATCGTTGACGATACGCCAGCGCAAGACGCGCCTACGTCACTCACGCTGACAGAAACCACTGTTCTGGGTAATGATGGCTCCGTTCTTCCTGCTGTTCGTGTTGCTTGGACTGCACCGACCAACAACACTTATGTCAACGCTTACGAGGTTGAGTTTAAGCGCACATCAGCCAGTCAGATTGACTACGGTCAAGTGACCGACGCTTATACGGCGACGATTGACTACGGTTCTGTTGCTGATGCTACGACACTCGAACTGAACTACGGAGGGGTGAACGAGGCTGTCACTGATCCGGGCGCTGAGTTCTCATCTGTTCTTGTCTACGGCACCAGCACGACAATCGCAGGCCAGAAAGAGCTAGAAGAACATACCTTCAGGGTGAGGGCGGTCACAGTCACAGGTAGGGTGTCTGGATTCATAACGAACACTCTCACACTGCAAGGCGACCAGACTGCGCCAGCTATCCCATCAAGCATCACGGCGACAGGTGGTATTCAGCAAATCAAGCTGAACTATGAACTGCCCAGCGACAGTGACTTAGCCTTTGTTGAGATATTTGAGAACACGGTGGATAACCAAGCAACCTCAACGCTCATTGTCAAAACCAAGTCAGACCAGCACACAGTCACGGGTCTGGGTAACAGCGTCACTCGATACTATTGGTTAAGAAGCGTTGACCGCTCTGGCAACCTGTCTGGGTTCAGCGCCTCATTCAACGCGACCACGCAAAAGATTGTGCTTGATGATTTCGCGCAAGATGTGCTAGACGAGTTTGCTGCTGGCGATGCGTTTGGTATTGAGCCTGTAAGCACGCTCTCAGGTGTCACAGGGGCGCACGTCGGGCAGATTAAGCTGCTGACTACCACAGACACCTTGTTCGTATGGACAGGCTCTGCGTGGTCTGAGGACATCTTTACCGCCTCGTCAGTAGACCCCGGCTCTATCACCGCTGCTTCGTTTGCTAGTGGTGTTGAACCAATCTCTGCTGTGGCTAGCCTACCCACTCCCACGGGATACACCGGGCCGTCTATTGTTTTCCTGACCAGCGACAAAAAGCTGTACCGCTACGACTCAACAGTGCCTGAGTTTACGACGCTGATAAATACATCGGACCTGTCGGGGACGTTAGGCGAAGACCTATTTAGCGACACCATTAGACCGATTGAGAGGGTGGGTACATTACCGACCACCAACCTAACGACTGGTCGAGTTGCCATGCTTACGAGTGACAACAAGCTCTACCGTTATTCTGGGACTGCGTGGACAACTGCGATCTCAGCGTCAGACCTTGATGACCAATTGAATCTAGCCACACAAGCGTCTGGATTGCTCCCTGTTGCTAATGCAGCGACTGGTCTAGTCAATAGCAACGTCACTATCAATGCTGACGGAACGCTCTCTGGTGCAGGCTCAGGAAACGTAACCTTAACGGGGCTTGGCGGCGGTGCCGTTGCGACCCTCGACACGATTACTGAGACATTCATCGGTGCTAACTCCGTCAGTACGGCGAAGATACAAGCAAACGCAATCACAGCGAACAAGATTTTAGCGGGATCAGTAACAGCGGCGAAGGTCGCTGCGAGTGCTATTGTCGCAGACAAGATTGCGGCGAATGCAATAACCACAGCCAAGATTGCGGCAGGAGCAGTATCAGCAGATGCTATAGCTGCCAACGCGATAACGGCAGACAAGATAGCGGCAAACTCAGTAGCAGCATCCGAGATTGTTGCTGGAAGCATCACATCTACAGAAATCAACACATCTGAGATTTTCGCTGATTCTGCGGTCATCGGTGCGATACAAAGCTCATCTATCACTACGGCGGCAGTCGTTGCTGCTATAGGTTCATTTGAGTTCGTGGAAAGCGACAATATAGCTGCGGACGCGATAACAGCAGGCAAGATTGACGCTTCAGCCGTAGACACTCGGGAGTTGGCAGCCGGAGCGATAACAGCAGCAAAAATAGATGCTGGAGCGATAACAACCGCCAAGATAGATGCTGAAGCGATAACAACCGCTAAAATAGATGCTGGAGCCGTGACAGCCGCCAAGATAGATGTATCAGAATTGTCGGCAATCTCTGCTGATGTAGGGACTATTACGGCTGGTGACATTCAGGCCGATGTCGTGCGGATTGATAACGTCACCCTAGACACCGATGGTTCTGGTCAGCTAATCATCCACGCCTCTGGTGTAGATTCACCTCAAATCAAAGCGAACGCATTGGGGACGATCAAAGGCGCTAGCTCAGGAAACGTAACCGCAACACAGTTTCCCCTACAACCATACACCGGGTTTATCAGTTCAACGCCGTACCACAAGTTTGGAGCGGTACTTTTGCAGTTGCTTGATGATGTAACTTTCACAACTCCACTAACTACATCAGAAGCAATCGACTACCTGATCACGCTAGAAGCAAACCCTAGTGGTACTTTTTCTAGTTCATCAGTAACGATGATTACGACGCACGTTCAGCGCACCAATGCCCTTGGTGACAGTTATGACGTAAACGGTACGCGTAGTGGTGACGCTAACTTCTATGGATTCTCCTTCGCCACTGGCGAGGGTTCTGCTGGACTTTTACGTCAACCGTTCATTCACAATCTAAGAGGGGGGAGCACGGTTTACATCAAGCTGTATGGATACCAAAGGAACGTCACCGGCACGCCTGAGTGGGATGACATCTTCCTATCAGCAGAGGGACTAGCGCGATGATTTTCTCTGGCAACTCTGACAACCCGCGACAGCTACCGTTTGAGCAGATTAACCGTGAGCGGCGCAACGAGGCACTTGCAGAAACTGATTGGACGCAGGCAAATGACTCGCCCCTCTCAGACGCGGATCAGATAAAATACCGCACCTACCGGCAAGCCCTACGCGACCTAACAACGCATGCAAACTGGCCTGAGCTTCAAGAAGAAGACTGGCCCACACTGGAGACTTAAATGGCTACTCAATTACAGATTAGACGCGGAACCAGCGCACAGGTAGCCGCATTCACAGGTGCAGAGGGTGAGGTAGTTGTAAACACCACCAACGACTCAGTTCACGTCAACGACGGCTCCACGGCGGGAGGGTTTGAATTAGCGCGGGTGGATGGTTCCAACTGGGCTATCACCAATGCTATCTCAACAACTGCGAACATATCCTTTGGTGACAACGACAAGGCTATCTTCGGTGCTGGCAGTGACCTAGAACTTTTTTATAACGGTACGCACAGCGTTTTTAAAGATGGCAGTGCAGGCAACATATACATCCAAGATGACAACAACATTATTTTAGGAAGTATAGGTGGCGAAAATTATTTAGTCGCAACAAAAGATGGTGCGGTTACGCTTTATCACGATGCTGTTGCCAAACTAGCCACAACCTCCACAGGCATCGACGTTACGGGGACTGTGACTGCTGATGGTTTGACTGTTGATGGGACAGTTGATGGAACCGCAGTAGCGTTATTACGCGCAGACAATACCGGCGTAACTAAAAAGAATACACTGCGGTTTGAAGATACAGACACAACGACGCAAAACGACCAGCAAATAGGACGCATTGAGTTTTACAGCAACGACACCGACCACACTGGTGTTGACGCTGTTATTGAGGCGGTATCTGCTACGACCGGACTAAAAGAGCTTCGGTTTTTAACGTCCAACACGGCAAACACTCCGTTGTCTCGTTTGGATATAGCCTCCAACGGCGACATCAGCTTCTACGAAGACACGGGCACGAATGCTCGCGTCGTATGGGACAGTAGTGCAGAAACCTTTGCCATCGGTAACATCCAAGGCTCCGCAGCAGGCACCTTAAAAGTCAAGTCAGACTCAGACCATCGTGGTTTGGTGATTGAAGAAAATAATGGGCAAGAGGTTTATCAGCTTGGTGTTGTAGCTGATGGCTCATTAGTTTTTCAAAATTCTGGAAGTGAAGTTGTCAGGTTTGACGATTCAGGAAATGTTGGTATTGGTACTAGCAGTCCTAGTAAACAGCTCCATCAGATTAGAACAGGGTCAGCATCTGATTTACCAACATTAGCTACAGAAACTGGCTTTATAACGCAATCAACAAACGTAGCGGCATCAAGTCAAAATATATCTATTATTGCTGGCGCTAGTGGTGAAAGCCGATTGTTCTTTGGTGATACAGCCGACGAAGATGTTGGCCATATCATTTATAACCATGCAAGCAATTACATGTTGTTTAGCACTGCCGCAACGGGCGCCATGCGCATCGACTCAAACCAGAATCTGCTTGTGGGTAAGACTTCTACGACCTTTGGAACCGTTGGAGTAGAAAACCGTGCTGACGGTAGAATTACAAGCACACGCTCAGGCAATACCAACTTATTGCTTAATAGGCTTTCGTCTGACGGCGATCTTGTGCAATTTTACAAAGACGGCGCATCAGTCGGTAGTATTGCTTGCAACTCTGACACTAGCAACGCCTACATGATTATTGGAAAGGGCGCAGTCGGGCTTCAATTTGCTAGAGATGCAGACGCAAATAACATTATGCCAGCGCGTCCTGACAACCAAAGTTTGCGCGATAACGCAATTGACCTTGGCTCAAGCTCCTTTCGCTTTGACGACATATACGCAACCAACGGCACTATCCAGACCTCTGACCGCAATGAGAAGCAAGACATTGAAGCGCTGTCTGACGCAGAGCAGCGTGTCGCTGTAGCCGCTAAAGGCTTGCTGCGTAAGTTCCGCTGGAAGTCTGCCGTAGAAGAAAAAGGCGATGACGCTCGTATCCACTTCGGAATCATTGCACAAGACCTACAAGACGCATTCAGTGCTGAAGGCTTAGACGCTGGGCGCTATGCAATGTTTATTTCAAGCACATGGACTGATGACGATGGTAATGAGCAGACACGCTTAGGTGTGCGCTACTCTGAACTACTAGCCTTCATCATTTCAGCAATCTAACTGGAGAACAGCTAATGGCTACTTTCACATGGACCATCCCCACCTGCGAACATGTTATTGCTGACGGTGGCATTAACGTAGCGCACTGGCGCTGCAACGCAGAAGAAACCGTGGGCACTGGCGATGACGCTGTGACCTACACCGCATCTTCTTATGGCACTTGTGGCCTAACCTACGACGCATCTGCATCAGACTTTGTGGCCTATGACAGCGTTACACAGAGCGATGTGGAAGGCTGGATTTGGGCTAATGGTGTAGACCAAGATGCCATAGAAACAGCGTTACAGGCCAATATAGACGCTCAGAAGAACCCTACTGAAGCCTCTGGAGTGCCTTGGTAATGACACCTACTGAAAAAGCCATAGCGCAAATAGAAGCTCACGAGAGAGAGTGTGCGATCCGCATGGAGTCTATAAATAACAGGCTTTCGCAGGGTGAGAAGCGATTCGACCGTCTAGAAGTGATGATCTGGGGCGTTTATGTCACGGTCATCATTGCGGTCGCTCTCCCTCAGCTTATGGGTTAGGCCGTGATTATTGAGTCCATTGCGGCAGCCTCGGCCACCCTGAGCGCCATTAACGGACTCATCGCGCAAGTCAACGAGGGTAAGGCTAACGTGTCCCAAGTGATGGGCATGATTAGTGACTTTGGGGAGGGTCTGAACCAGTTTGAACTGGACCGCAAGGCATCGACTTTCAGCCCGCTCAGTCAGAATGACCTGTTACGCCTCAGTCAGCTTAGAAGACAGCAAGAGCGCTACTGGAAGGATGTGCATGATCTCCTACTGGTTGCTGATCCCAAGCTACTAGACGACTTTAAGAAAGCCAAAGCAGAGCAGGAAAGGCAAAGACAAGAGCACATGCGCATGTTGGTGAGGAAGAAGAAAGAGCGCCAACATCTGATAAACCAAATTCTAGTGGGGGGGACCACCTTTGTGGTGGGTGCGACAATCATTGTGATGGCGTTCATGATTGTCTTCGGCAATTGACGTGATGCGTCCACGCAAAGAAATCATAGCTGACTTGACTTACATCTTCGTGATGGTGGCAGGCATCATCTTCGCAGTCTGGCTGGCAAATACAATCTAGGAGAGAGCATGTACCAATATCATCAACAAAGACCCACCCCTCACCTTCTTTTCGATGTCGCACAGGGAAAGATGTGGGACCAAAAAGCCGTCAACATATTTGGATTCAACACCACTGTCGGAACAGCGTTTGAGACGCTCTGGAATGACGGTGCAGGGTATGTATTCCCGTCCTCTGCGGTTGCTATGGATCTGGTTTCAACCAGCGCCAGCGACACTATGGACGTTCTGGTGAGCGGTCTGGATGCTAACTACGCAGAGATCAGCGAGACAGTAACTCTGACGGGGACGGTGGCAGTCACTACATCTGCCAGCTTTCTCAGAATCAACTCAGCCATCATTCTGGCAGGCAACAACGCTGGTGACATTTCCATCAGTAACGGCGGAACCACTTACGGCTTCATCGGTACAAACCTTGGGACTACTCAAGCCTGCATCTACACGGTTCCAGCGGGTCATTCGCTGTATTTGTTTCGCATCGACTTCAACAGCGCCACAACCAACGGCAACAAGTACGTCACAGTCAGGAACAGGCTCGCTACTAGCACAGGAAGAGTTTTGCACGTTGCAGAGGCGACATTCGCTGTCAGTCAGGTATCCTATGATCGTCAGGTTCCGTTCAAGATAACGGAAAAGACTGACTTTGAGTTTCAGGCAAAGTCGAGCAGCGCAACCAATGAGATCGCTGTCTTTGTTGAAGCAGTACTAGTGAAAGACCAATAGAGGAATCAAATGATCACGATTGACGGAATTGACTACAACGAAGAAGACCTGAGCGAAGACGCGAAGATCAGAGCAGGCCGAATCGGTGTGCTGCGGTCTGAGGTTGTGGAGTTAATCTTGCGCCAGCAAGAGGCTGAGCAGTCCATTAGGTTTCACGCTCAGCAGATTAAGGCTGAAATGGAGCCAGAAGAAGACGAATAGTTCCACGTGGAACACTAGGCTAGATTGGTGGGGGAGGGCCAGCCTTGTCGGTTGACTAGGGCGCGAACCTTGTAGCGTGTGACCCCCAGCTCTTCTGAGATCCATCTAGTTGAATGGCCTAGTTTTTGCCATTCCCATATCTGCCTTTTCGTAGACTCTGAGAAGGGTGCGCTGATCTGCGCTAGCCTATAGGCAAGATATGACTCTCGCAGCCGTTCTTGTGCTAAGACTGCCTGATAGAAAATATCTACCGGCTTGTCTTGAACTTCGTGTGTTTCTGATGGCACTTCTTGCATCGTCGCTGACTCCCCTTGGTCATTTCTGCACTTGGAAACAAGTTCTTACAGTTCATGCAGACATTCAAGTCTCTCTTGATCCCAGAATCAAGCTGCTGGATCTTCCCGCCTTCTTCAAGAAATTTCTTGACAGCATCATTCATCGCCTGCCCTCCGTCTGCACAACCATAAACCCAAGAGTGCCCAGCTTCGCTGTGAGCGGGTACTGAACGCCTAGTTCATTGTCCACCCTCTCAACAAGCTGCTCAATCCACGCAGGGACGTTCTCAGGGCGTTTTACGACCTTGCCGTTGTAATGCACGCCATGCCGGTGTTCCAGCAGTCTAGTGGCTATCTGCTCGCTCTCAGACGTTACGTTGCTTTTCGTCTGACCACCCTCAGTCTTACTGCTAGACAGTTTGTTAAGCTTTGACCTTATGTCTTTGGGTAATGGGAAGCGGTCAAGCTCCTCAGTTAGTTGACCCAATGCTTCGGTCATCAGCGCCACGCTCTCTTTCCCAAAGGCTTGATAATGCACCTTGCCTAGTTCCACCCAGTCCCGCTTCTTAAACGGGTGCAGCGCGAACCACTGATCGTAAAGTGCTGTAAATTCATTCTTGTCCATAGATCCCCCTTGATTGATAGGATATTTCAGCTTCCCAAATATCCTGTGAAGTGCGGCAGTCAACCACTTTCATGTGTGAATGAAAACGGGCCACAAGGCAAATGGTCTTTTTCTCGTACCCCAGAGGGGAGGCTGACGCTGCCGCTCGCCTGCCCAGAATCACCCGCCCAGCAATGGTATCAGAATGGTATGTCGTCTTCGTAGTCGTCCTGTGGTGGAGACGGTGGTGTGTAAGCAACACGAGCTTTACTCGCATCAGGCTTCCACGTATCGACTTCCGCGTACCACTTGCCAGATTTCGCCTCCTTGACCTGCAAGTTGATCCATTCGTCTGGCATACCTTGCAACCAGTCCATGACTTCTTGCCGCTTGATGCTCATGCCAAACTTAACAAACTCCGGCGCTTTCTCGCTTGGCGCTTTAACGTAAAGACCTTTGGCGAATACTTTCTCTGTCATACGAACCTCAAAATAATGTTGGTGAGTGCGGCTGTTCCTGACGCGATTATTGCGACCAGTGTGATCGTGCTGGAATCAAGACGGGTTAAGCCCTCTGTGGGCGTTATTTCGACGCTCTCAGGCGTTTTCTCCACGAGGGAGGGTGATTGTATAGGGTCAGGCATTTCTGCGCGTTCTGGCGCTTTTATGTTCGCAACGACCACGAACTTGTTGTAGTTCTGGTCTGACCTGACCAACTGTTGACGCTGTTGCATGTTAATCAAGCAACGCTTCACCTGATCCTTCGACATTCGTACCTTGCGTTTGCGCAGACGCGCATGGATGCCGTTATAGGCCAAAGGTCCATCAGCCTGCACAATTTCGTAAATGTCCCTTGCAAATCCTCTTTTAGGTTTCACTGTTTCTCACCTCTCATTTTCGTTATTGATGTGCGGACGCCGCTTGGCAGTTCGCGCCAGACAGCTATTTTCATCTCGTTATCACCGTTCAGTTCTTCGATTAGTTCGTTAATGCCTGCTTCGTCTGCTTGTTGCACAGAGTTGACTAGGGCTGTCGCATACTGGTCGCGCTTCTTTTCATCAACCTTAATGCCTGACTCTTGCATAACGGTCTCAATTACAGACTGCCCCCGCTTCTTTGGTGGTGCTTTGGCTGCTGCGTTACCATCGTCATCCTCGTCTGCGGCTATCCCACAAGCCATAGCGAGCGAGTAGCGTTTGGCGTAGGTCAAAGCAGACCCAAAGCCTTGCGCGTTCTCTCGGTCTATTGGTACAGGCACAGGGCCAGTCGATAGGCTGTCGCCATGTCCGTAGAAAACAGTCTCGACTGCGATGCCGTGATCCATTGGTGCAGACTTCTGGACGTACGCTATTCCGTTCGCATTCAGTGCTGGTTTAACCGCGTCGATCACACTTTTGAGCGAGGCAAACTTGCTCTTAAAGTGTGGGTTGGTTTGGTCAAATGCCGCATGGGACATTTGTGACTGAGCCTTTACCAAGGCTTCAATCAGTGTTTGTTCTGATGCCATTCATCAATTCCTTCAGTTGGTTGCTTAGGTACTCGAATCGTTCGACCGAGTTACTTGGTAAATCGCAGTAACGGATGTTGTCCACCACTTGCGAGATTGGTTTGGCGACCAGTTCATCGTCTGGCCCCAAGTATTCTTCAAACATTTCAGATTTAACGCGCCCCATGGGTAACCTCCGTCAAGCAGCCGATCTGATTGCCACGCCACCAGATAAAATACTGACCAGCAAGGTTGCCATCACGCACATCAGCAATCTCATGTATGCCGTTGACAATCTTCGACAGCTTCCAGTGCAGGTTCTGTTCCCACCACACTTGGAGGTCAAACATCTCAGAGCGGGAGTGTTCCACGATGCCGTTCTCAAACGACTGGCACTCGGTCATACCGTAGAAGTGAAGGTTAAACAGAACGTCGTTGTTTTTGGGTTCGCCAAGATCGCAGACTGGGCAGACGAGACATTTGTGTCCATCGTCATTAAGATCGCGCAGTTCTCCGTCACACTTAGTGCAGAGGGGAGCGTCACCCCACATTGCTTGCCATCGCATATCAGATTCAATTGATCTATCAGGTACAAACATTCTGGTTCCTCTTTGTTGTTCGCTCATAATACACCCACGGTTTACCGATGCAAACCTTTTTTGTATTTATTTCTTGCAAACTATGAGTGTGTCTGTATTGTGGTCTGGATGGAAACAGAAGCATTCAAAAAAGTCGTCGAGATTGTCGGGTCAAAGGCTGAGATCGCCCGACAGTGTGGAGTAACTGGTCAGCACATTCAAAAATGGAAAAGCAGGGTTCCTGCGATCCATGTGGTAAAATTGGAGAAGTTGACAGGGGGTGAGGTTCGACGTGAAGAATTGCGACCTGATGTTTTCTACGATTAGCGGTCAGTCCCCAGACACCCCCTCCCCCACGCTTTGGGGGCTGGCCCATTTCTCAGACCAAGGCACTTTCCTGCCTGTTAGCTCGTTCCCGTCCGAGTGGTCGATAGGCGGGGGTTAATTTAGCAAAAGGATGCTCCACTTCGGTGGCAGAGGCCCGGAAGGGTACGGGTGGTTGACCCGTTGAGCAGAACGACCAAGAGACAATTTGTTTGAAGCTGGGCGCTGTAGTAGGGAGCGCCAAATGGAACACTCGTTAAAGGTGGCAAAAACCCTCTCCCCCGTTTTATATATGGGCAGAGAGGTGGGCAGCGTCTGAGCCAGCGCAGAAATTGGTTGAGTGGAAATACAGCCTAACGATAGAGACAGATCAAGTATGGGCCACCAAACCCCTACTAAATGTCATCTGTGTCTAAAACAAAGAGGGAGTGAGTGATGGATAGAATGGATCAAATCTTAGATAGGTTGAGCCAACGTATAAACGAGTGGGAGGGGGCGAGTCGGGAAGCAATTGAAGCAGAGACCAATTTTAAGAGCTTTGAAGCTAGCAGCCAGAAGGCGCACATGGATGCAGGGGCAAGCGCTGCTAAGGCTCAAACAGAAACAAGATCAAGTGGAGAGTGGGCCAACCACTATCGAACAGTCCAGCAAGCCAGCCTGAAGGCTGAGACACTCAAGAAGAAGATAATGCTTGGGCAACTGGCGTTTGATGCTGAACGAACAAAGCAGGCTAACCTGCGTAGAGTAGTATAATGGCGAAGAAACCTACGTCGGCAACACTTCGCTCTAAGGCATTGAAGACGTTGCAGAAACTTGCCAGAATCAGCGAGGCTGATGACAACGGCTACTGCAAGTGCGTGTCCTGTGGCCGATTAGACCACTACAAGAATATGGACGGTGGGCACTTTATCCCCAAAGGCTCATCATCAAGGTGGGCGCTAGAGGAGCAGAATGTGCATGCCCAGTGCCGGGGCTGTAATGGCTTTGGTATGAAGCATGGCAGCGCAGAGGCTCAATACACGATATGGATGATCGACTGGTATGGCAAAGACGCAGTTGAACGAATGCTGGCGACCAAGAAAGACCCCGTGAAGTTCTATACAGCGGACTACCGCGACATGATTGCCGACTGGGAAGAACAGATAAAAGCACATGAGCGTCGAGTGGGTGAGCGCAGATGAGATCGCCAAGGGCTGTCGCGTCAGATATGGTGAAAGCGATGGACGCAGCAGCGAAACAAGTGTGGGAATTAGAGCAAAAAAAAGAGTCTGATGAAAAGCTAAAGGCGTTGGTTTTTGCCCACGTCTGCAACTCATATGCTCGACGGGGGCGTTATGGCTCGAAGGAAACTACCGGCTGATTCAGAGGTCTTCGCTTACGAGTTTGAACAACTCGGTGCTTCAGCGATGGCTGCAAAGTACAAGGTTGACGTGAGGAACGTCTTCAACCAGCGAAGAAACGTGGAGAGTGTTTTAGGAAGATCCCTGCATGTCCCAGCACATTTGGACCGCAGCGGTAAGCCCCGACCTAGCATTAGGCAGTCCATCACGGTAGATAAAGACCTTTGTTTACTTATCGGCTCTGACGCGCATTATGAGATCAATAGTGTCACCACAGCGCACCTAGCCTTTGTGGAACTAGCCAAGAAACTACAGCCAGACGTAATCGTGATGAACGGCGACCTTCTGGATGGCTCCAGCATTAGCAGACACGCTCCCTTGGGGTGGGAGGCGAGGCCAACTGTCGAGGAAGAGTTGAACGCAGTGCGGCAGCGTCTGACTGAGATTGAGAAGGCAGCGCCTAGTGCAGACAGGTTCTGGACGATGGGCAACCACGATGCGCGGTTTGATATGAGGCTGGCGGACCTTTTGCCTCAGTTCAAAGGGGTGCAGGGCTTTACCCTCAAGGATCACTTTGCCGCTTGGAAGTTCTGCGTCAGTCTTTGGGTGGAGGGAGCGGAGCGGCCTATCGTCATTAAGCACATTCCAGTGAGCAGTGGCGTTCATGCAGGCTACAACTCGACCCTGAAGTCTGGCACGCACATCATCACGGGGCACACACATCAGATGGAGTGTAAATCGTGGACTGATTATACGGGACACCGATACGGAGTGCAGTGCGGCACGATGGCAGACCCTAACCAACCGACGTTTGACTACGCATATGATGGACCGAAAAACTGGACGAGCGGTTTCGTCGTCGCTCACATTCGTGATAACTTCTTACTGACCCCTGAGTTCGTCAAGGTCCACAAGCCGGGCGAATATGAGTGGCGAGGCGACATTCACAAGGTGAAATACAAGTGATGAAGGAAATCAGCCCGACTGACTACATTGTGTCAAATCAGCTTAACTTTCTGAGTGGGAGGGTGGTTCATCTGGTGACTGAGTACAACCGGACGAAAGACATCCAGCTTCTGGAAGAGGCATGCCGAGATTTGGCAACACTGGTCCAGCGTGAACGCTTCATTGAGGAGAGGTTTAGTGCCGAGTGTAGTAGTTGAAGACCTGCCTAAGAATTGTCAGGTGACAATAATCATCACAGAGTTGATTGACGAAGAAGACCCCAACCCCCCAGCAGAGATGCCAGAGGATGTGGAGCCAGAGGTCATCAAGTTGGTTGCAAAGACTGCTGGTCAAACTCCATAACGATTCGACCAATCTCTGCAACGAGGGGTGGAACTACGGCGTTTCCGAGAGCTTTAAGTCTGTGTGATCTGTTGGGAACCCCATTAGCCACTCGACCCACGTTGGGTTCAGGCTCCCAGAGACATGGCTGGCTACCATCGAAAGGTTTAGCTGCTTCCCTTTTTCCTTCCGTCTTTTCACCGATGGCATCCCCATGTGTCCCCGATTCTTGTTGTCGCTGGCTTGCGGTGTCGGCCACATCTTGACTACTCCGCGCAAGTTGCCTTTCTTTAGGTCGTGGTCGTTCTTCATATATGCCTGATTCGCGTCGCTGGTCGTTGGAGTCGGCCACATTCTGGCCTGATCCTGAAGTCTGATCTGTATCTTGTGTCCGCTCGGCCTTGTTGTCTGACCTTCCAAAAGAGCTTTGGGTGTTCCTCCAGATGTCGCTGCTGGAGTGCGCCACAACCCAGACTCTGTCTCGCCTATGGTGGGCGTCGACGGAGCAAGCTGGAAGTACAAACGTCCAGCAGGTGTAGCCTTCCCCTTCCAAGTCAGATAGCACATTGTCGAGTTCCATCGGGATGATTCCAGAAACATTCTCGCCAATGACCCATCTGGGAGCCACTTCGCGTATGACTCGCAGCATTTCCGGCCAGAGTGCTCTGTCATCTTCTGCGCCGAGCTGCTTCCCGGCGACACTGAATGGCTGACAAGGGAATCCCCCGCAAACAAGCTCAACTGATCCTCGGTACTCATATCCGTTTAACTCCGTGATGTCTGAATGTATGGGGAGGGTGGGCCAATGCTGACCTAGTATCTTCTGACAGAAGGTGTTTTGCTCGCAGAAAGCCACAGTTTCCATTCCTGCTGATTCCAAGCCGATGGAGAATCCACCTATGCCAGAGAATAGATCAAGAACCCGCACAAGTAGGCTCCAAGTTAAGATAGTCGCCGTGGACACCATCACAGAATCGTTCTAAGTACTGTCGCTCCTCCATCAATTCGCTTTCATAGTCGTTATTACCAGCGATCAAAAAACCGACAATTAACAGCAGGGCGAGTGGGTAGCGTAGTTTCATGAGGGATCTCCCAGCTGCTCGGCTCGTTCAACGGCGTATTGCTCTGCCTCTTCATCAGGCATCCCTAGATCGAGAGCTTCCTCGAACAATTGTTCCAGCAGCGTTTCATTGTAATGGTTAGACATCTGACCGCCTTGGGCCGCTTACGCGGCCTGTTTTTGACTTTGCTTTCTTTCGGCTCGACGCTGATTCCTTTTGGCTTCTCTTTTAGCTTGCGTCTCCATGATAGGGCGAGGATCTGAATTCTCCCACTTTGCGAATCTTTTCAGCGCGGCCTCATAGTGCCTGTGCTTGCGCTCAATCGAAACGTTAAAAACATTGCAATGAACTACAGTTTTGAAGGTCTTGCCAGTGCTGACAAGTGACACATATCCGTTATATATGCTTTTGGTTTCCAATATCTTTTCCATGTCCGTTCTCCGTTGTTGATGGGGTTATTGTACACCAAAGGTTTACACATGCAACAGGGGGAGAGTGGTTTTTTTTGCCATTTCTGCAATTTTTGTGGGTATAATCGCCATCTAGCACATTGCGTAATCCAAAACAAGGATAGCAAATGGTTTTTTTGCAGCGTTTTGCGTACCTAGACAGCGGAACCCTTGGCAAGCTCACTGTCGGCCCTTGGTCTTGTTATACAGTGGAGCGGCCTTGGCTAGACAACACGCCATCGCAGTCCTGCATCCCAGAGGGCGAGTACAAGTGTGAGCCTTTCAGCGGTAATCGGTTTCAAGACGTTGTTCAGATCATGGATGTACCTGATCGCACGTTTATCCTCATACACGCTGCCAACTACCCAAGGGACGTAGAGGGCTGTATTGGGCTGGGTGATCGCTTTGTGTCTGATGCGCTAGAACCTGCGGTGTACAACAGCAAGAAGACTCTGGCGGCATTCTTTGACGTTGCAGGGTACGAGTTCGACCTAACAATCCAAGGGGTGAGGGCTGTGATATGAGTTTAGGCATTGTGAAAGAGCTTGTCGGGCCTGTCACTGGCTTACTGTCTGAGTTCATCGAAGACAAAGACCAGAAGGCAAAGCTGGCGCATGAGATAGCGACGATGGCAGAGCGTCACGCCAATGAGAACGCCAAGGCCCAGCTAGAGGTTAACAAGGTCGAGGCTGCAAGCAGGAGCCTTTTTGTTGCAGGATGGAGGCCAGCAGTCGGCTGGGTGTGCGTGTTAGGGATGGCTGGCAACTTCATGGTCATACCATTTGCCAACTTTATTCTAGCCCTGATGGAGATTGACGTGACTATCCCACTGGTCGCACTAGACACGATGATGCCTGTCTTGATGGGTATGCTTGGCTTGGGCGCGATGAGAACCTACGAAAAGACCAAACAGGTGTCCAAATGAGAGGAGTTTTACTGTTCAACCGTGATGGCACGATCTACGCCGGGCAAGTTCACACAATGCCGAATGGTGAAGTGCATACTGGCGCAACTCACAACGCGACTAGCAGACGGCTTTTCTACTACCACGAACTGCCGCCAGAGCGAAAGATCCGCGCCCTTGAAAGCATGATTGAGCGACATGACACCCCAGACAGAACCAAAACAAGCCTGAACGACTGATGGCAGATACGGCGAAGAGAAAGAACCCAGAGATCTGGGAGAGGGCCAAAGCTAAAGCCATGCGTAAGATGGGTGGCAAATGGTCTGGCAGGGCTGCACAACTCGCAGTTAACTACTACAAGCAGATGGGTGGTAAGTACGAAGGGCCAAAGAAAGAAACATCACTGAGCCGATGGACGGATCAAGACTGGGATTATGTTGGGGAGAAGGGGCAAGGCAGGTATCTGCCGAAAGGTGCGCGGGATTCTCTCTCGTCTGGACAGAAAGCAGCGGGTTCGAGAGCAAAGAACAAAGCAAGCAAAGGGGGCAAAGGCAAGGCTTCGTATACTGAGGCAGAGCGCAAAGCAGTTAGACGAGCAACGAAGAAATGAGCAGACCTTTGATTGAAATAGACTGGGATCAAGTGGATAGAATGTGTGAGTACCACTGCACTGGAGAGGAGCAGGCTGGTATCCTTGGCATTGATTACGACACCCTGAACGCAGCCTGCAAGAGAGAGCGAGGGGTTGGTTTTTCGGATTATTTTAAGCAAAAGGCGAGCGGGGGCAAAATGAGCCTCAGAAGGCGTCAATTTACCTCTGCAATGGATGGGAACTCCACGATGTTGGTATGGCTAGGGAAGAACTGGCTAGGCCAGAGCGATCAACCAGAGCCAGAGGCGCAAGACTTGCCACCGATAGTCATTGAGCGAGCGAGTGAGGCTAACTAAGCCACAGGATGACATCTTCTTCAGTGACTCACGGTTTAGGGCGGTGGTCGCTGGTAGACGGTTTGGCAAGACGTTCTTGTCTACTCATGAACTGCTGCGCGCTGCGTTAGCGGAGAAGAACAGAAACTGCTGGTATGTAGCGCCAACCTACAAGGCTGCGAAAGAGATAGCGTGGGAGATGCTGAACGATGCACTCCCAGATGGGTATGTGAGCAAACGCAATGAGACTGCGTTGTCGCTTACCCTGAAGAACGGCTCGACCATCTCACTTAAGGGCGCAGAGAAGCCTGACAATCTGAGAGGGAGGGCGCTGGACTTTGTGGTGATGGATGAGTTCGCGGACATGCGACCAGAGGCGTGGTATGAAGTGATCCGACCATCATTGTCCGATAGGTTAGGCTCTGCGTTATTCATTGGGACACCAAAGGGGCGCAACCATTTCTATGACATATGGACGCGAGGCGCGGACGGCGAGGAGGGCTGGAAAGCCTTCCAATATACGACCATCGAAGGCGGTAATGTTGATAAGGCTGAGGTCGAGGCAGCGCGTAATGACTTAGACGAGAGGACGTTCGACCAAGAGTATCGTGCCCAATTCGTTAACTATCAGGGCATCATTTACTACGCATTCGACCGCGAGCAGAGCGTCCGCAAAGGCTATCTCAATGATGAGCTACACATTGGCATGGACTTTAACCTCGACCCAATGAGCGCAGCGATATGCGTGAGAGAGGCTGATCACATCCAAGTGATTGACGAGATTGTGATCTACGGCAGCAACACCGATGAGATCGTTGACGAGATCAAGCAGAGGTATGGGGACAGACGCATAACGATCTATCCAGACCCAGCAAGCAAACAAAGAAAGACCAGCGCGGGAGGGAGGACAGACCTGTCAATCCTTCAGAACGCAGGCTTCGCAGTGAAGGTGAGGAACAGCCACCCAGCGATTAGAGACAGAATCAACAGCGTTAACAGTAGGCTGCGCTCCACGTCAGGGGTGCGGTCATTGTTCGTTGACCCTAAGTGCAAGCAGACAATCGCTTCGCTAGAACGACAGACATACAAAGAAGGCACTAGCCAACCCAACAAAGATGACGGTTACGACCATATGAATGACGCACTGGGGTACTTGGTTGAATACCTATACCCAATCAGAAAACAACGTGACGTGGAACAACCAGTGAGGTGGAGTTAGTGAACAGTAACATCGAATATCAGCACCCCGACTATGATGCCAATGAGAAGCGGTGGGAACTTTACGTCCGCTCATATCTAGGGGGTGAGGAATATCAAGCAGGCAACTACCTGACTGGCTACTTCAACGAGTCAGAGAACGAGTATGCTCGACGCATCAACCTGACGCCGATTGATAACCACTGCCGGAATGTTGTTCACATCTACAGTTCGTTTCTGTGGCGCACTCCCCCTGTCCGTATACTGAATTCACTGGCTAACAACCCGTCTATTGAGGCGATGATTAACGACGCAGACCTTGATGGTCAAAGTCTGAACAGCTTCATGAAGCAGGCCCAGATCTGGTCATCGGTCTATGGGCACGTCTGGATTCTAGTTGATAAGCCAGAGTCCAACGCACAGACAAGGGCTGAAGAGCTAGAGCAAGAAGTCAGACCTTACCTCTCACTGTTTACCCCTGAGAACGTATTCGACTGGAGGTGGGAGCGCACACCATCAGGTCGATTTGAGCTTACCTATTTGAAGCTGCGTGAAGCAGTGGACAGAGAAGACGCGACAACCAAGGTGAGTTATTTCCGCATCTGGCGCAAAGACACAATCCAGCAGTGGAAGTCTGACGGCGACAAAGAGCAGATGATCAGCGAGATCGACAACCCACTGGGCAAGATCCCTGCGGTATTCGTACCTGCTGCGCGTAGTGTTAACAGGGGCATCGGCATATCTGACCTGTCTGACATTGCGTACATGCAGCGAGCTATCTATGAGGAACTGTCAGAGATTGAGCAGCTAATCCGCATCAGTAACCACCCCTCACTCGTGAAGACTTACGACACTGACGCAAGTGCGGGGGCGGGGGCTGTCATCAACGTACCCGATGATATGGACAACGCAGTGCAGCCTTACCTGTTGCAACCGTCTGGTCAGAACATCACCAGCATCAGAGAGTCCATCAAAGACAAGGTCGAGGCTATTAACCGCATGGCCCAGATGGGTGCTGTACGGGGAACTGATGCGGTCACGATGTCAGGCATAGCGATGCAGACTGAGTTCCAACTGTTGAACGCAAAGCTGGCAGAGAAAGCCGACCTGCTTGAGTTAGCAGAGGAGCATCTTTGGACTTACGTCGCCAACTGGCTTGATGTAACGCCAGACGCAGAGGTGTTCTACCCTGACTCGTTCGACATCCGTGACTACGACAAAGAGCTAATGTTCTTCCAGCAAATGAGATCAAGTGGGGTGAGGTCAATCACCTTGATGCAAGAGATCGATAAGAAGATCGCCGACCTAGTGTTAGATGACGATAAGCTGGCGAGATCTCACCTCGAAATTGAGCAGGCAACACAAGCTCTGGGTGACTTTAACGAGAAAACGCAGATCTACGCTTACCACATCGACTCTGGCGCAGTAACGCCTAACGAAGTGCGCGAGAAGATTGGTCTGGAGCCAGTACAAGGTGGTGATGAGTTATTCGAGCCACCGACAAGTGGTGAGCCTCAGTAATGGCAGCAGCCGATGACTATGCTGAATTCCTTGAGCGATTAGCAGACCAGCATCAGCGCAGGCTGACTGACATCCTGCAAATGACAGAAAACGATCTGGCTGACTACTTGCAGACCGCTCCAACCACTGACGGCGCGATGTTCGACGTGGAATGGTCTGTTAACGCTAGGACAGAGATGCGGCGCATTCTGGAGGAAGACTATCTGGCAGACGTGCAGGACATGCTGGGCGACTACAGGGCTGTAGCAGCGGAGCAGTTCAGGATGCTCAATACCTATGGCGCGTTCGCTAGAGTCTCGCCAGAGGCCATTGCAGGGCTTCAGAGGCTATCTTTCCAAGGCTTTGAGGCATTAGCGACATCACAGTTGGAAGCGCTAGCGAATGGCGTTTATCAAGCGGCGCTGACAGGCAGAAGCAAGGCTGACTTTATCAAAGAGGTGAGAGGGCAGAT
>Ga0213867_1000297_pt1 | contig 22804 bp, 20 predicted proteins | sample PICome_12_FD_160120 | JGI IMG/M metagenome (GOLD analysis project Ga0213867, IMG submission 160120) | Coastal seawater microbial communities near Pivers Island, North Carolina, United States - PICO540 | ecosystem: Environmental > Aquatic > Marine > Coastal | place: USA: North Carolina... | reverse complement strand
CTGGGGAGCACCGTCTGGTGGTTATTTGATCCATGCAGCCATGATGACGGGCGCAATTGCCGGAGCCGCCGCCGCTAAAAATTAAGACCCATTTTACGCACAATATATATTATGTCTAATCTTTTTGATTTTAAATTGTCCACTCTCTAGAAATGACGACTCTCAATCCCCCGCTTTTCGATTGGCTGCAAACTCGCAGTTCTGGTGTATTATTGCACATGAGTTCGCTGCCATCATCCACTGGCATTGGCAACTTGGGCGCTGGCGCCTATGCCCATATAGATTTTATGCAGTCTGCAGGTCTGCGCATCTGGCAGCTTTGTCCCTTAGGCCCGACAGGATATGGAGACTCGCCCTATCAATCCTTTTCCTCATTCGCGGGCAATCCTTACTTCATTGATCTGGATCCACTGCTAAAAGCCGGACTGCTCGCTGCTGAAGAAATCGCTGACCTGGAGCGACTGCCTAGAGACAAGGTTGACTATGGGCAACTGTACACGGATTTTTATCCCGTATTGGCCAAAGCCCATAAACGCTTTATGCGGAGCTCCAAAGATACTGTATTAAACTATGGAAGCTTTGCGGACTTTTTGGCAGCGGAATCTGATTGGTTAAAGCCCTTTGCACGCTTTACAACTTTCAAAGCTAAATTCAAGAGTACTTGCTGGCAGCAGTGGCCTTCCGAGTATCAAGATTCGCGGCAGGGTTTGCAGATTGAGCTACAAGGAGACGACTTAGACTATTATCAGGCGACTTGCTTTTATCAGTATTTATTTTTCGCACAATTTCGTCTGCTGAAGGCCTATGCTCATAAAAAGGGAGTCGAGCTTATGGGTGACATCCCCATATTTGTGGCTTACGACAGCGCTGATGTGTGGGCGCATCCCCAGTTATTTCAACTAAAGCCTGATGGCTTGCCGACAGCTGTCGCCGGGGTTCCGCCCGACTATTTTTCTGAGGATGGTCAAAAATGGGGCAATCCTCTCTACGACTGGCCAATCCATGAGAAGACTCACTTTAGCTGGTGGCTGGCGCGGATAGAATCGCATTTAAAGTTGTATGATCTATTACGGATCGATCATTTTCGTGGATTTGAGGCCTACTGGTCGATCCCCTCCCAGCAAGCAACCGCCAAAAATGGTCAATGGCTCCCCTCGCCTGGTTTTGAATTTTTTAAAGCGCTGAAGCATGCCTTTCCTGAGGCGAAAATTATAGCGGAGGACTTAGGAGAAATCACCCCGCAGGTAGAGGAATTATTAGATTACACCGGACTACCGCGGATGTTGGTACTGCAATTTGCTTTTGATGGAGACAGTCAAAATGGCTACTTGCCGCACAATTACTGTGCTAATTCTGTTGTTTATAGCGGTACTCACGACAACGACACCACCCATGGTTGGTTTCACTCTCTGAATTCCGCTGAGCGAGATTTTTTACGTCAGTATCTAGCAGTACACGGTGATTCAATTGCATGGGATTTAATTCGCGCAGCGTTAAAGTCGGTGTCCAAACTGGCCATTATTCCGATGCAAGATTTATTGAATTTAGGCAGTGAGGCACGTCTCAATACTCCCGGCCAAGCCAGCGGTAATTGGCAATGGCGCATGAGCGCTCAGCAGCTCCATTCGCTACAACAAGAAAGTGCGAGCTATCTGAGGCAACTGCTAGAAGTGTACGGGCGTCTCTCGGAAAGTGCTTAGGGCAGCTCTGAAAACGAATCCCAATAGAGATCAGCGCCATCAAGATGCTCGGTAAACAATGCATAGACGACGCAATCGCAGAAGAAGACTCTTCAGACCAGCAGTCATTTATGTTTATACGCCCCCTTTGCCTTCAGTTGCTGAGCACCACGCTCAGCCTATTGTATAATTAGGGTTTATGCGCTCCATCGGCCTGCAGTTACCGAGTATCTATCTCACCCGACTGTACCATCCGGATTTAGGCTACGCAGTGACACAAAAAAGCACACCCTAGGGGTGTGCTTTCATAAAAAAAATAGAGAGAGCTTAGTTTTTGATCTCTCGATGCAAAGTATGACGGCGCAGATTTTTGTTATACTTCATCTTCTCGATACGCTCGGGCTGTTGCTTTTTGTCGCGTGAAGACATGTAACGCGAAACTGGCTTGGACTCAGCTTTAGCCTCTGTGCATTCTAGGATAACGTGCTCTCTTGGCATGATAAATAATGATGAATGGGCGAACCCGGATATGATGAAATGAAGTTATGCGACCAAAAAATGGAGCGAGCGAAGAGGTTCGAACTCTCGACATCTACCTTGGCAAGGTAGTGCTCTACCAACTGAGCTACGCTCGCATTCCTCTACAAGTGGTGTTCATGTCCACTTTGTCAAATTCTATTTTAGAAAAAATAGTGATCGCTCCAAATTGCCCGAAGAGCTACATCCATGGCGCCCATTTGAACCGATGCTATATGTGATTGAATTTTGTGCCAACAAAATCTACATGAACAGATCGTGATCCAGCTAGTCGCTGCAGGCAGTGCATGCGCGCGCGAACATTACTGCCGAGCGAATTCTGGCAGTGCATGATAGCCGTGGTTGGTCATTAGTTCCTCAAACTGCAGGCTGAAAAAATAAGGGCGCAGCTGTTCGGCAATCGCATCCGTCTGGCAGACCAAGTAATAGGTAAAGGCAATTGGATAATCGTTGTAGTATAGATTTTGCGGATTCAATTCGAAGGCGGACTCCCCTGCTTCCGTACGGATCTTTAGAGATTTAGATGGATCTTTTTCAGGATCATATGGTAGTATGCACAGGTTGTTGGGTTCAGACAATACAGTTTGTAGATACGCTTGCTTGTTAATGGATGGGATGTCTGCAGGATACTGCCCTTCAGGGAAAACACGATAACGCAGCAAATCGGCAACAAGCGATGTTTCATCCTGCACAATGTAAGGACGAATCGGCCCCATAAAAGAAGCATCCTCGATAATTTGATCCCAGCGAGTTAGCCGATCAACTGCACTCCCATCAAAGATTCGCCGCAGAGCTTCGTAACTGATTTCCTGAATAGGATTGTCTCGATGGACTTGAATACGCGCTGCAGTGAAGGCGACAGCTTGCACAGTGTACGAGGACAGATCAAACTCCTCCAAACTGGGTAAAGCCAGCAGCGCGGCTTCCAGTTGCCCCGCTTGTAATCGTTCGATGGCGACGAGGCTCCCCACAAAATCAGACTCTAATTGCAGCGCATGTGAATCCGCATAGCTTGCCAGTGTATCTAGCGGCAAATCAGACCACAGGTCTGTCACATTGAGACGCAGAGGCTGCTGGGCAGAGCTGGTCAATACAGCAAGTGAAAGCAGAAGAGATAAGAAGTATACAGGCATCGTGAGTTGGATAATAATTTGAGAATTCTATATGGATACAAAAGTAAAGCCTCGCGATCGTATTATTTGGAATCCAAATCGGGCCATTGCACGAGCTTGCGATGGAGGGTGCGTCGGCTAATCCCGAGCAATGCGGCCGCCTTGGTTCGGTTGCCGTTCACCTTAATGAGCGCCTCTTTCAATAAACGTCGATCATGGTCTTCTATGCGAAGTGTGGGGAGCTCAGTATGTAATGGTTCACTTGTTGAGACTGTCGGCGCGAGAAATTTGGCATCTAGCGCTTCGGCGGTCACCTGCTGGCTGCGATGCAACACAACAGTATTTTCACAAAAATTTCTCAGCTCGCGAATGTTGCCTGGCCAGGAGTAGGCCCTCAACTTTTGCCATGCGTCCTCGGAAAATTGTATTGGAACGCGCCCATTTTCTTTAGCAAAGACCGCAACATAATGTTGAATTAAGAGGGGAATGTCATCCGATCGTGCACGCAAAGGAGGTAAATGGATGGTCACCACGTTTAATCGATAGAGTAAATCCTCGCGAAACATCCCTTCCTTGACTTGGGTCAAAAGATTACGATTGGTCGCACACACTAGTCGAACATCGACCGAAAGGGTTTTCGAGCTACCTAGACGCTCAAAACTGCGGGACTCCAGAAAGCGCAGTAGTTTTACCTGGGTGGCGGCATCAATCTCTCCAATTTCATCCAAAAAAAGCGTCCCCCCATCAGCGGCTTCGAAGCGACCAATGCGCCGCTCGTTTGCGCCGGTAAAGGCACCCTTCTCATGTCCAAATAATTCACTCTCTAGTAAATTGGATGCCAATGCCGCGCAGTGCACCGCCACAAAGGGTTTGCGTGCACGTGGGCTATTTTGATGAACCGCTTGGGCAACCAGCTCTTTTCCCGTACCCGTCTCCCCTTCCAAGAGAATGGTGGCACGTGAGGGCGCAGCCAATTTGATTTTATCCAATACGGCCACTAAGGCGGGTGAGTTACCGACAATTTGCTTGAATTGAAATTTGTGGTCGAGCCGCTGATGCAAGGCAGTATTTTCTTGCTGTAAGAGGCGAGATTTTAAGCCGCGCTGAATGAGGAGATCCAGCTTTTCCAAACTCACCGGCTTAATTAAAAAGTCATAGGCGCCCCGTCGCATGGCTTCCACTGCGGTCTCTACACTACCGTAGGCTGTCATCATAATACAGACAGGCTTGTTGGGGAGTTGCATGGCATGTTCGATCACCCGCATACCGGACTTTCCGGCCATCCGCAGATCTGTGAGCACTAAATCAAAACGCTCGGCTTCCATCAAGCGAAAGGCTTGATCGGCACTGGCAGCCACAAAAACATCATACTGGTCCTCTAAGGCTAATTCAATGCCTTCACGGGTATTTTTTTCGTCATCAACTATCAGAATAGTGTGGGCCATAACGTCACTAAGGATTTATTTAAAAAAAAGGCAATCATTGACTATTGTACGCAACCTTCATTCAAAAGCTATGTCGTACTTAAAAATTGATGCAACAACCCAGCAGATTTATGCAAGCAACTTCCAAGGAATCTCAAAATGAAATAACGATCAGTGAGCTCAGTTGGCTCCCGGCCCTACGCCAAGAAATTGGGCGAGTTATTGTGGGCCAAGCGGATTTGATCGACCGCTTAATTATCGGACTGCTCAGCAATGGTCACATCTTGCTAGAAGGGGTACCCGGATTGGCAAAAACACTGAGCATTCAGACTTTGGCCAAAGCAAGCAATGCCCACTTTAAGCGCATTCAATTTACGCCCGACTTGCTGCCTGCAGACATAGTAGGGACCCTGATCTACAATCCCCAAAGCAGCGAATTTGAAACACGCAAAGGTCCCATATTCGCCAATCTTATTTTGGCCGACGAAATCAATCGAGCCCCTGCCAAAGTCCAAAGTGCATTGCTAGAAGCCATGCAAGAGCATCAAGTGACCCTCGGCGACCATACCTATCCCCTGCCGGAGCCCTTTTTGGTGCTGGCCACTGAAAATCCGATTGACCAAGAAGGCACCTATCCCCTACCCGAGGCACAAGTCGATCGCTTCATGATGAAGGTAAGGCTGAGCTATCCGAGCAAGGCCGATGAAAGACGTATTCTCGATCGTATGGCGGCAACTGAGACGCAGCTTACGGTTGATGCAGTGGTCTCTCTGGAAGATATTGCGGCCGCTCGCAAACAAGTGGATGCGGTGTACGTCGACCCGAAAGTGAGCGATTACGTCGTCGAGCTGATTGCGGCTACCCGTAAGCCTAGCGAGTACAATTTAGATCTGGATGCCTATATTCAATTTGGTGCTAGCCCACGCGCGACAATCAGTCTAGTGCTGGCGGCTAAAGCTTGGGCCTTGATGCAGGGGCGTAACTATGTGCTACCACAAGACATTAAAGCCATTGCCATGGATGTTTTGCGCCACCGCGTGATCCCTAGCTACGAGGCCGAAGCCGAATCAATTAGCAGTGAGCAATTGGTGCAAAAAATCTTAGACACGGTCCGTGTACCCTAGCCCGATTACCGCATTCCAATCGCCTTTGCGCCATCGATGAATTCAAAAGAGATCACGCAAAAAGTTCGCCAGATTGAAATTCACACTCGGCAACTGGTCAGTAGTGCAGTTTCGGGCGCCTACCACAGCTCCTTCAAGGGCCGTGGTATGGATTTTGAAGAAGTGCGCGAATACGCTGCCGGTGATGATGTTCGCTTTATCGACTGGAATGTTAGCGCCAAAATGGATCGCCCCTTCGTTAAAGTATTTCGCGAAGAACGCGAGTTGAGCGTCCTGTTACTAGTTGATTTAAGTCATTCTGGGAATTTTGCTTCCATCCAGCAAAGCAAGCGTGAATTGGCCGCTGAAATTGCGAGCGTGCTGGCCTTTTCTGCCAGTTTGAACAGCGATAAGGTCGGCCTTATTCTCTACACGGATCATGTTGAACACGTGATCCCCCCGCGCAAAGGACGGCGACACAGCCTACGGTTGATTCGTGAAATACTCAGCTATCAGCCAAATGAAAGAGGGACCAACCACCAGGCAGCTCTGGATTACCTCAATCGTGCGCAGCGCAAAAAGACGGTCGCATTCTTAATTTCTGATTTTCAAAGCAGCGACAACTCTGATGAATCGTCTGAGCTCTTCAAAAAATTAGCCCAAACCAATCAACGTCATGATCTCATCAATGTTGTGCTCAGTGATCAAAGAGAGCAGCACTTACCCAATGTTGGACTGATCACGCTAGAAGACAGCGAAACAGGTGAAATTATGGAAATCAATACCCGCGATCGCAAACTGAGGGCAGCCTATGCGGCGGCGGCTCGCGAACAGCAGGATGCATTGGAGAAGCAATTTAAGAAAAACGGCTTGGACTGGGTACAGGCGACTACCGATGCCCCCTATATTCCGCAATTGCGACGTTTGTTTAACCAGCGTGCTCAACGGCACTAGCCGTCGTAGTTTCCAACATTTTATTTTGTGTACGATTTCAGTTTAGCATTTGTCTTGATGGCCCAACTTCCCCCACTTCCGGAGGGCCCCAGTTTGCAGCAAATTCGAGTGCCGCTAGCTCCGCTCGTTGCCAACGATTACACCTTTGAGCTGTTTGCTGGAATCGGCCTGTTATTGCTAGCATTATTTTTAGCTCGAAAATGGCTGATAGCAGGACTACGCAAACTCCGCAGACCGCGTCAAGCCAGCCTGAGCCCCCAACAGCAAGCGCATGCAGAACTGGATGCCAATCGACTCCAGACAGATGCGGTACCTTTTGCCGAAGGGATCCACAACTGCATACTTCGCTACTTCAAAAATGAGTACGCGATCGGCTCAGAGAGTCACAGCTCTGCTGAAATCATTACGGTGATTCAGCAGCAACTTCATTTAACAAGTCAAGTTGAGCTGGATTTGATTCGCATACTCGAGCAGTGCGAGCACATCAAGTTCTCGCAGCAATCGCTGGATCCAGCCACAAGAGAACGCTTAGACCAGTGGGCGCAAGCACTGCTAAATAATTTGAATCCGACGACGCCAGGAGCCGTCACATGAGTAGTTTCCAGTTCAATCATCCCTATTTTCTAGTCCTGCTGGCGCTACTTCCCATACTAGCATGGTGGATGGCTCAAAAAAGCCCCCAAGCCAGCCTGCAGTTTCCCAGCCTTAGGTTGTTGAAAAAAGTGCAGCAAAGTCGGCGCAGTCCCGCAGGTAAACAATTGATTGGGCTCCGCTTATGTGGACTGTTTTGTCTGATTATTGGCTTGGCGCGTCCACAGATGGTCAGTCATACGGCCAATACGAATGTCGAGGGAATTGATATCGTCGTTAGCTTGGATCTATCGGGATCGATGTGTGCGCTAGACTTGTCGACTGAGGACGCTATTGTTACCCGCTTGGACGCTGCTAAGTCGGTGGTCCAAGACTTTATCGGGAAGCGCCCCTACGACCGTCTCTCCATTATCGCATTTGCCGCAGAATCCTATGTCGTCAGCCCACTAACGCTCAACCACAGCTGGCTGAACAAAAACATCCAAAGATTGGAATTGGGAAGCATTGATGGTGGTGGAACCGCCATTGGAACGGCACTTGGTGCCAGTGTAAATCGTTTGCGGGCTAATCCCGACCGCAATGGCATTATCATTTTATTGACGGACGGAGAAAATAACAGTGGGGATTTGGCCCCCATGGGCGCCGCCGAGGCCGCGAGTACCTATGGGCACAAAGTGTACACCATCGCCACCGGAAAAAAGGGCCGGGTTCCTGTTCCGCAAATGAGCCGAGATGGGCGTGTCATGCGCGACCAGTCAGGACAGCCAATTTATCGGGGCGAAACCTCGATCTCCAACTATGATGAAGCAGAATTGGCGGCCATCGCAGAACTCACTGGTGGACAATTTTACCGCGCCACCGAGCCTGGCGACTTGGAGCGCATATACGATACCATTGACCGCTTAGAAAAAACCGATATTGAATTGGAAAACCATGCTCATTTCCATGAGTATTTTATGTGGCCTACCCTGCTCGGCTTAATCTTGCTGGTCGTCGAACAGGTCCTGCATCACACACGTTATCGACGCCTACCATGACTTTTGAAAACCCCAGCTGGCTTTATATAACGGCTATTTTGGCACTGTTTTTGGTCGGACTGATCCGCTACGGACTCGGCAAACGCGATCGGCTGCTCAGTCAATTTGTAGCCCGTCGACTCATTGCTGTCCTGAGTCAGCGTGCCCAGTCTGGCCGTCTTTTACTGAAAGGACTCTGCGCGGTGCTGGCCATCAGTCTGATCGGTATCGCCATAGCACAGCCCCAGTATGGTACGCGCTCCGTGAAACGGACAGTACGCGGGATCGATCTGATTTTTGCTGTCGACTGCTCTAAAAGTATGCTGGCCAGTGATCTGAGTCCCAACCGCCTACAACGGGCAAAATTAGCAGTGCGCGATTTAGTGGAGCAATTGCAAGGCGATCGCATCGGCTTAGTCGCCTTTGCTGGTCAAGCCTTCTTGCAAACACCCTTGACGCTGGACTACGGTGCTTTCACCGAAAGCCTACGATCCCTAAGTCCCAACTCCATGAGCCGTGGGGGCAGCGATATCGGCGCAGCATTGCGCGAGGCGGCAGCAGCATTTCCGGCGGATGATAACTTTAAGACCATCCTCTTACTCACCGATGGAGAAGACTTAGGCGGAGATGCGCTCGCTGCCGCTGAGGAGTTGGCCGATCAATCGATTCGGGTGTACACTGTTGGCATTGGGACACAAACTGGAGAATTACTGCGACAACAAAATCAATTGGGCAACACCATCACGCTGCGGGATGCCAGTGGAAGCCCAGTGCTTTCTAAACTGGATGAAGCCAGCTTACGAAAAATCAGTCTGCTGACAGAAGCTCAGTATCGTCACATCAACCAGCTGCGGAGCGAAGCCCTCTACGCAGACATTCGTGCCATTACGCCCCTCAGTGACCGTGAGTTAGAGTTGACTGAAATCGCGATTGATCGCTACCAATGGTTCTTACTGCCCGCCCTCATCCTACTCATGATCGAAATGCTGCTTCATCGCCGTGCAAGGCCAAAATCCTCGGTGACGCTGGTGCCCCTGATGGCACTGTTCAGTATTTTTCCGATTGACGCAGAAGCCCAAATCTCTGCAGATGGCGTCTCGCAAATATCTGAGCCGACCAAACCAGAGACTGCTCCAAAACAGAACATCACAGCAAAATTTGAAAGCGCGCAACAAGCGATCTTAGCCGAAAACTTTGACCTGGCGAACCAACTTTACACGGAAGTGCTGACCCAAAGTCAGGATTTAAGTTTACAAGCAGATGCCTGCTACAACCAGGCGTTGATTGCGCATCAGCAAAGCCGCAACACCTACCAAAGCGGTGATCTAGCCACTGCCTTGGAACAGATGCAAGTGGCAGAATCCCATGCAGCTGCCAGCCTAGAAATATTCCCACAAGAGATCGAATACCAAACTGTTTTTCAGCAAATAAGCGCCGCTAAAAAGGCGATCGAAGACCTGTTGAACGAACAAAACGATTCCTCTGAACAAAACGATTCCTCTGAGCAGAACGATTCGCAAGAATCCGATGACTCAAATACATCTGAAAGTTCAGACGCGGCCTCATCACAAGACCAAGCTTCAGATTCTAAAAATCCTGAAGATGCAGAATCTGATAATCCCCGCGAATCTGAAGATACATCGGAGACACAAGATCCTGCGCAACAGTCGACTCAATCCGACAACTCGGAAAATTCTCAAGCAGCTCCTGAAGCGGAATCCGACAGCAATCAGCAGCCCACTGAGGAAAATGCGGAGCAGACTCCAGACACTGCGCCCGAAGAGGCTGCGGATTCACCACAACCAACGGCAGCGGATGCGCCCGAACTGCCCAATGATGGCGACCCCGAATCAGCCCAACCAGTACCTGGGGTGGAACAAGGGGCAGCCGACAGTGCCCAAAATCAGGCTGCAGCGACCCCGATGGGTATGACAGAGCAGGAAGCTCAAGCCCTACTCAATAGTTTAAGCGGGCAGGAGCGGATTTTGCCCATGATGCCTAGCAGCAGTCAACCGCCTCAGCGATCTAACCGCGACTGGTAGCCCTTACACAGAATGCAGCACAACCATCGAATCATTGTTTTACTTGGCCGCCGAGCGCGGTGTTTTATCGCGCAGTTCGCCCTCCATCAGCGCTTAGCTCAGACCCTGCTAAGGCCAGGCTTGGCCATGCTCATTCTGATGCTAAGCTTAAGTTTTGAATCAAACTTGGCTGCCGCTATTCGCGCTGAAGCAAGCTTTAGCCCGCCGCAAATAGCCCAAGGTGATCAGAGTCGCTACCTGATTCATATTATTGAGTCGAGTACCAGTAGTACCCCGCAAGCCGCAACAATTGAAAGTCTGCCACAACTACAAATTTCAAATGGCTTGCAGCTCCGAAATGGGCGGCGAGAGGTCAGTCGCCAGACGCAGATTATCAATGGGCAGGCTAGCTACACCACCACGCTGAAGCTAAGTCTAGAAGCCAGCACCCAACAGACGGGTGAATTTTCGGTGGCTGCCTTTGAATTGAACTACAAGGGGCAAGCGCTCCCGATCCCCGCGGCCAGCTTGGTCGTAGTCGAACGCCCCCAAGACGCTGCCCCCCCCAGAAGCGAGTTGATTCAATTTAAAGCTAGACTACCTGAGCAACTTTACTTGGGACAAAGTCAAGTTGCTCAATTGCAACTCTATATTCATGAGTCAGTTCAACTACAGGACTATCAAGCCATCCAAAAAAATGCGGACGCCTTTACCATCCCGGAGCTCCCAGATCCTGTTCTGCGGGAAACGATGCTGCAGGGCCATCGTTATAAGCTTGTGGAGTGGCCAATACGCTTAACCCCCATCCAAACAGGCGAACAAAAGCTCCATTTCCATACCGTCGTGCAAGTCGCTTTGCCCGAAAATCCTGCCAATCGCCGCGCCAGTCCCTTTCCAAGATCCGCTTTTGGCGGCAGTCTCTTTAATCGCATCTTTCGAGAAAGCGAGACGATTGAATTGGAGACAGCCGTTCACCACATGCAGGTACGTCCCCTACCCACAACTGGTCAGCCTGAAGGGTTTAGCGGTGCCATTGGTCAATTCAACCTAGAGCTCAGTACAGATCGCAGTGCATGCCAAGTGCAGGACCCGATCACACTGTCACTCAAAATAAGTGGCAGCGGCAATTTTCCCCGAATCCAAGCACCCGAACTGGCTCAAAGCGATGCATGGCGTTGCTATCCGCCGGATGCCGGTATGGAAGTTTCGACAACAGATCCCCTGAGTGGATCCAAGCGCTTTGATTACATCCTGCGCCCCAAAATCGCTGGCCAACTCTCCACGCCGCACTCTGTATTTAGCTACTTTGACCCAGAGTCTGCGAGCTACATAGAACTCGAGATCCCCGGACAGCGTGTCGAGGTCAGCCCAGGATTACAGGCAGCCAGCACGCCGACAAATTCACTGGCAGCATCCAGTTTGCGTTCAGCGGAAAATTCGGATCCATCGGATGAGAGCGAGCCTTTCGTATTAGACAAGTCGCCGATATTAAAACCTTCCTGGCTTAGCCAGCTTTGGGCCAACAGAGGGTGCTTATATGTGATCAACGGTGCGTTATCACTGCTGTGCCTAGGAGGCTTCCTGCGGATGCGGCACACTAAAAAACTCCGCACACAAATGATCTATCGCCAGCGATACGAAGCCAAAAAATTACTCAAGTCGGCTCTAGCGCGTGCACAGACTGCCCAAAAAAACAACGATTCAGATACCTTTAGCGCGGCTACCCAGGACGCGATCCGTTGCGCCATCACCTCCAAAAATGGGGAAGTCCTGAGCAATGCAGAATTACCTAAAATTGAGGCTGCCTTAGATCGCTTATCGGTAGACGAAACCATTCGTTCGCAACTACTACAATTGTTTACCTGGGCCAACCAATCTCGCTATGCGCCCCAGTCAACACCGCAGCGAGCGGAGCCGCTTAGCGGGCAGTACCTAAAACTTAAAAAATGGATTCGCGCGCTATGAAACGACTCCGCATCTATCTCGATCGCTTGCGCTTAGCTAAGCTAGGGAGCAGCCTGCTGCTCTTGAGCTTCATGGCTTCATTGAACGCGGCTGTCATCGATACCGAAAAGGCAGAACTGTTATTCGAAAGTGGCCGTTATGAACTCGCTAGGACGCATTACCAAAAAGCACTCGATCAACAAGCGCAAGCCAGCCTGCATTACAATTTAGCGCTAACTGAACTCAAATTAAACCAGCTGGCCGCCGCACGTTGGCAGATTGAACAAGCCCGTATGATGGCGCCCATGCAATCCAAGTACCGTAGGTTAGAAGCGCATATTTTAGAGCAACTCAATCTAACGAATGCCACTGATTCCTTACTAGCAGCCTATCCACGCTACTTATCAGCTCAGCACTGGTCGCTGCTCGCAAGCCTCGCTGCTTGGGGCTGCCTCTGGCTACTGATTTTCGAAGTCCATCGTCCCAATAAATCGCTGGTGCGTACCGGGATCTTTTGTAGCTTGTTGCTCATCCTTTTCGGGCTCAGCTTACAGGCAAGTGCTCAGCAAAAGCAGCGTGCTGCATCCGCCATCGTATGCGCGCAATCGCCGGTCGAACTTCTGAGTGCGCCCACTAAAAACGCTCCTCAAGCGGGCTCACTTGCTTACGGGGAACGGGTACAGGTGTTGCGCCAGCATTTGGAGTACATTCAAGTAGCGGATCTAGATCATATCAGTGGTTGGCTCCCCAAGTCTGCAGTACGCCGCCTTGCATCAAAATCCACGCAACCTTAGGCACTGCGCCAAATGGAGTCACTCAACGATAGTGAAAGACGACTCGCATTTGCCGCTCTTCACCAAATGTTTCGACCATTTCACGTGTCCAGGTACGAAAAGGCGAACGTTTACTAAGCGCATTTTGACACAGTAAACTGGCAATTCGACTCGCATTACTCGCAAGGACTTCAATGTCGCGAATCACGCCATCGGCTTGCAGCACAAACTGAATCACCACTCGAGTCGCCGTATCAATCGGTTGAAAAAAATCGATCTCTTGATACCAGCCCGCTTGCAGAGCACTATAAAATTGCTGCTCGTACTCTCCAAATTCACTGAAACTGGCATCCATGGCCAGCGTGCCGCGCCGCACCCGGCCCCCAGTTGACTGCATCTGTGGTCCCGCTAATAACTCCGGCGCTAGTCGCGGTCGCGGACTTGGTTGCGGCTTGCTGGCAGTTTCAGCTGATTGTGCTTCGAATTCTAGATCCTCGGGAGCTTTGGCATTGGCGTCTGGCAGATAGAGGTCGATCACTTTAGCAGGCGGATCAAGCACCGCTGCCGCCTGATCATCGCTTGGAAAAACTGGAGCCGTGCCGGTTGGCGATTCCACACTATCCCCCTTCTTTAAAAATTCAGGGACGGGAGGCCTCGCCGTCGTTTGCGGCCTGATTGGCATGGGGAGTGATTCCGTGCTTGTTGACTCAGCTCCCCGCTGAACGATTTGCGGTAAGCTAGGCTGCTGCGCCGGTTCCTGTATAGGGCGCTCATTTTGTAACAGCTTTTTAGCGTCCATCTCCCCATTCAGCTGAGGCAGCTTGGAATTGGCATCGCTACCAGATTCACCCGCCGCTTGTTGCGATTTAAAAGAATAGGCATCCGCTTGATCCGGCTTATTTTCTGCGACTGTTGGATTGACCTCTCGATACTGCAGCGGCGGACTTGCTGGCTCCTGCGGAGCTGCAAGGGTCAACTCAATGGGCGCTCTCTGAATGGATTTTAGGCTTTCATCGAAGTTAAAAATACTTTCAGGTAATATAAATAGCCCACAAAGATGCAGCAAAAAACTGAGTATGGCGGCCAATGTCAACGGACTCCATGAGCGAAATTTCCATTGAAAATCAGGCATCTTCGGCTGCTTTAAATTTTGATACATGCCCAGCTCATGCATCAAAATCAAAACCATTTGAGGCGAACTGCTCACGGAGCACTTGCACGGGTAAGCCCATCACATTTTCAATCGAACCTTTAACAGACTCAATAATCAAGTCGCGGCCAGCTTGGATACCATAGGCACCCGCCTTGTCTAAGGGATTGACACGTTGGAAATAGGCGGCGATCAACTGTGAATTGAGAGGCTTAAACTGAACCGAGCTACAGCAGATAAAGCTCTCGTAAAACTCGCCCTCAGGCCAAAAAAGCGCGACCGCCGTCAACACACGATGCCAACGACCAGACAGCGCTGTCAGCATGGAGGCAGCTTCAACAAGATCCTGTGGTTTGCTAAAAATAGTGTTGCCCAAGACAACGGTGGTATCAGCCCCCAAGACCATGGCATCCGGATGCTGTTGGGCCACATCCATTGCTTTTAATTGCGCATTGTTCATGACCAAAATCTCTGGCCCCTTGGATCCAGAATCATCCTCATCGACGCCACTAGGACAAATGGTGAAGCTTAAGCCCATACGCTGTAAGAGCTCCGAGCGACGCGGAGAAGCAGAAGCCAAAATTAGACCAGAGGGTGCTGTGGTCAAAGTATTAGCCATCACTCAAGAATCCTTTCAACCCGACCAAGAGAGCGTGCTAGCGCTAAACGGCTGACCGCAAAATTGTAGATAGTATGTAATGCATCCAATTCAGCATCCGCTAAACTTTGCTGCGCATCGATCAAAGCGCGATTGTCGACCAGGCCTTGTTGATATTCATCATTGGCTTGCAAGACCTCAGCCCGGCCAAGTTCCAAAGCTTTCTGGGCGATACCGATCTGCTGAAAACGTTTTTTTGTTGTATGATCTGCCAGATACAGGGCACGCTGTAAGCCTTTTTCAATGTGCTCCAAGCGTGCTAGATTTTCCGTCAAAGCTGCTTTGGCTTCTTTGCGTTCGGCAAAGAGTTTGCCGCCCTCGTAGAGTGGAATGGTGGCGCTCACCCCGATCATCCAGGCATTGGCTTCGGTGCCGTCAAATGCTTGATCACTGTCGAAGCCCCAATCCGCAAATGCTTCGATGGTGGGTAGATTTTTAAACGTCGCTGCGCGGGCCACGATTCTAGCCCGACGCACCGCCGCTCGTTGATAACGCCACTCGGGCAGTGATTCGACTGACTGCAGCGACTCAAACCATTCAGGCAGTTCAACTGTTCCTTGTAAACGCTCAAAGGCCGCCGGACTGAAGTCTAAAGGCTGGTCCATGGGCATGCCTAGTAGCAACTTTATTTGGGACAATGCCTCTACTGCCGCGAGCTCGGTGTCGATTCGTGCGCTGTTAAAATTGGTGGCTCGAACCTCTGCGCGCGTTTGCTCTAAGAGCGTGGCCGTGCCCGCATTGACCCGCAGCTGTGCCAATCTGACAAGTTCCTCGGCTCTTTGTTGATTGCTAACTAATATGCCGATCTCAGCACGAGATTTTTGATATGTGTAGTATAGGTGGACCAACTCTTGTTTGAGATCTTGCCCCAAAATGGCGACATTCCATTCAGCCAGTTCCAAGGCAGTATCCGCTTTTCCAAAATCCGACCATTTTTGAATATCGAACAAGACTTGAGTCAGCTCCAGCCGACTACGGAAGTCATTTCCCGGATTTTTGTCTCCGGGCATCACCGCAAAAGGATTGCCAATGCGTTGACGGCTTTGACGTCCGCTTAATCTCAAATTCGGTAACAATTCCGCTTGTAATTGACGGCGATCGGAATGCGCTCTGAGGGCGAGGGCACGCTCTAGCATGAGTTGCGGGCTGGTGTGCTCCAACTGCTTGATGGCAGTCGCTAGGCTGATGGGCTGCTGCGAAGGCATCGTGTTTGCAGATTCTAGTTGCACCTGAAGCCAGCATTGACATGCAAAAAAGGCACACAATAAAGGTCGCCACACTGAGCGATTGTCACGAAATATTAAGCTGGCAAACATTCTAAGTGTATACACACAAAAACGGATTTAATTTGCAAGTAACGAAAACAGAATTCTCCTTACATTATGAAAATCGGGCTGGCCCAAATAAATACGACCGTTGGTGATTTGGCGGGTAATCAGCAGCTCATTGCGACTGCCTATTCCGCGCTGCTGGAACAAGGTGCTGATTTAGTCGTCTTTCCCGAACTGACTTTGTGTGGCTATCCCCCGCGGGATTTGCTATTTAAAACACGCTTTGTTGCTGACATGCAAGCGCGCCTAGAAGCGCTTGCTCAAGCTTGTGGTTCAGTTCCCGCGCTGATTGGCTTTGCTGAAGCACGCGCCGCCAATAGTCCCGGACGTCCCTATTACAATTCGATTGCCTGGTGCGAAAATGGCCAAATACAAAGCATTGCGCGCAAGATGCTGTTGCCCAATTACGATGTATTTGACGAAGCTCGTTATTTCGAAGCGGCCTCGGAAGTTTCAATTAAAACATGGAAAGGACTCCAGATTGGCCTTACGATTTGCGAGGACATTTGGGCTGCTGACCCCTCGCAGGCGGGGAGCCATTATGCACAAGACCCGCTCGAAATTCTGGCACAATCGAAGCTGGATCTACTGATCAATCACTCGGCCAGCCCGTGGCACCGTGGCAAAACCAAGCAGCGCGTAGCCTTGATTCAAGCTGCTGCCCAAAAATGCCATTGTCCGGTAGTTTACTGTAACGCGATTGGGGGCAACGATGAGCTAATTTTTGATGGCAATAGTCAAGTGGTGACACCCCATTTTTCAAAGCCCATAGCTCGCCTATCGGCTTTCGAAGAATCGTTAAAGGTTGTGGATACGGCCGCTCAACCCAATGTAAAAAGTACGACGCCCCTCGTCCCCGATCCGCTGGCAGCGACTGAGCGCGCTCTGATTCTCGGCCTACGAGATTACGCTCACAAATCTGGCTTCAAACGCGCACTGATCGGACTCAGTGGTGGGATTGATTCTGCTGTGGTGGCGGCATTGGCAGCCCGTGCCTTGGGTGCGGAGAATTGTATTGGAGTGGCCCTCCCTTCCGCGATCTCCAGTCAACACAGTCGTCAGGATGCGGCAGCATTAGCACAGAATTTGGGCATTCAATTTCATGAATTACCGATTGCCACAACGGTGGCGGCGGCAGAGGCCAGCTTACAGCCGCTGTTCAAGGGCTTACCCCTCGATGTGACTGAGGAAAATCTTCAAGCACGCACCCGCGGCCTACTGCTGATGGCAATGTCCAATAAATTAAACGCACTCCTCTTGACGACTGGTAATAAGAGTGAACTTGCGGTGGGTTATTGTACACTGTATGGCGACATGTGCGGAGGCCTTGCCGTTATTTCGGATCTGCCAAAAATGGAAGTCTATGCTCTGGCGCGTTATTTGAATCGCGAGCACATCACAATTCCGATCAATACCATTGAAAAGCCTCCCTCTGCAGAACTACGACCCGATCAAAAAGACTCTGATAGTTTACCTGACTACACGCTGCTGGACGCTATTTTAGAACGTTATGTAGAAAGAGGATGGAGTGCCCAGGATATTACGGCGGATGGCTTTGAGGCTGAAACCGTACGTTCCATTATTCGCATGGTCGATCGCAACGAATACAAGCGTAAGCAGGCCGCGCCCGGTCTCAAAACTACCCCTTTGGCCTTTGGCGTCGGTCGCAGGATGCCCATTGTTCAAAAGTACTCAAACTAAGGGCTTTTCTCGTTTCATTATAGTCCGCATACTGTACCTTTTTATCCGATGCTTCATTCTACAGACCTTTTTCAACAAGCCCAAAAACTGATGCCGGGCGGCGTCAATTCACCGGTGCGTGCCTTTCGTTCGGTTGGAGGGACTCCGTTCTTTACCCAGCGAGCTGATAAAGCGCATTTATACACGGCTGATGATCGCAAATTGATCGACTTTGTGTGCACCTGGGGACCAGCCATTCATGGCCACAACGATCCAGAAGTCCGGGATGCGATTGCGCAAGCGCTACAGGATGGAACTAGCTTTGGCACCCCCAATCCTTACGAGGTCTCGATGGCCGAACTCATCATTCAGCTCGTACCATCGGTCGAGAAAGTGCGTATGTGCAATAGCGGCACCGAGGCAACGATGTCAGCGATTCGTCTCGCGCGTGGCTACACCCACAGAGACCTGATTATCAAATTTTCGGGCTGCTACCATGGGCATGTAGATGCCTTGCTGGTTAAAGCAGGCTCAGGGGCCCTTACGCTAGGCCATCCTGATAGCGCTGGTATCCCTGCAGCGGTGGCGAGCAATACCCTCGTTTTAGACTACAATAATCTGGAGCAATTAGAAGCCACTTTTAAAGAAAAGGGATCTCAGATCGCAGCCATTATCGTTGAGCCCTTTCCTGCTAACTGTGGCCTGATTTTACCCATCGCTGGTTATTTAGAGCGGATGCGCGAGCTGACCGCACAGTATGGTAGCTTATTGATTTTTGATGAAGTCATGACTGGCTTTAGGCTGGCCGCTGGAGGTGTGCAAGAACTTGTGGGCATTACGCCCGACTTGACCGCAATGGGGAAGATCATTGGTGGAGGCTTGCCGGTCGGCGCGCTGGGTGGACGCAGCGAGATCATGGATTATCTGGCCCCGATCGGGCCTGTCTATCAGGCGGGAACTTTGAGCGGAAATCCATTGGCCATGGCAGCTGGGATCGCAGCGCTTAAGAAATTAGTCACCGAAGATCCCTACCCTAAACTGGAAAAGATGGGCCAATTGATGGCGCAGCATTTACTGGAAATCGCAAAAGCAAAGGGACTCCCTCTACAGGTCCCTCAAGTGGGCTCCATGTTTGCGCTCTTCTTCAGTGATCAAAGGGTGCAAAACTATGCCGATGCGACTGCGAGTCATACCGAACACTTTGCAAAGCTCTTTAAGCAGTGCCTAGAATTGGGCGTCTATCTACCGCCTTCCGCTTACGAAACTTGCTTCATTAGTACCGCGCATCAGGGGCAAGATATTGAGCAAGCAGCTGAGCTGATTGGACAAGCATTGCGACAACTCTAATGTTCTGAGATTGGCTTAAAATTTAATACCCGACACTATGAAATTACAACAAGGACAAATTTGGAAAACCTGCCCTAGCGTGCATGGCCATCAAGATCGGGCACTCTATTTAAGAATTGTGACACTCGAACGCCTTTCTGTAGCCTATAAAGAGCAATTGACTGCGGATTCCAGCGATGGGCAGCATAAATCGGTAACGAAAAAAGCCTTTTGTCGTCTATTGAAAAAGGCGACGCTACTCAACTCTTAAGCCGACTGCGCGGCTAGGGGCTTTTATGGCTGCGACTGCGCGGCTAGCACCCGCTCAATGCTCTGCATGTAGCTAGCGACATCCGCACGCTTTTGGAGTCCCTGACTCTTCTGCAAATGCTGAATCGCTACTTGGTAGCGCTCCTGGGCCACTGCAGTTCGCGCCAATCCGATCAGACCCTCTACCTGAAACTTCGGGATAAAGGCCACCCGCTCAAAATAAAATTGGGCGGCTGCGTAATCCGCTCGGTCGAGTTCCACCCGAGCACGTAGTAACAGCGCATCCCCATCAAGCGGATCGGCTGCTAGGACAGCATCTAGGCGAGACAATCCAGCATCCACTTGCTCTGATTCAATTAACAACTGTGCCTGCAACACATCTTTTGCACGAAGGTGTTGAGGGCTTAAATCAGATTTCAAGTATTGGTCCAAACTCGCCAAATAAGCTGCCGCAGGGGCGTAATGACTTCTTTGAATCAAATGTCTGAGCGGCTTTAGGGCTTGCTGGGGACGCATCATTGGATCCGCCTGGATAGCTTGTTGATAATTTTTGAGCGCCTGTGCCAGCACCTCATGCTGCAAATACAAGTCCCCCAGCAAACTCAAGCTGGCTGCGGTCGGCTCCGCAATCGTATGCGCGATCTCAAGGTTGGCAATCGCATCTTGTAACTGTTCTTGCGCCAAATAAGCATTGGCTTGAAAGAGCCAAAGAGCCTGCTCTGTAGGCGATTCCATTAACAGTTCGTCAAAAAGCGCGATCGCTGGCCCATGAGCTTGCGTCACTAGCAGACATTGCGCCTCCCCTTTGCGAACATCACGACTGTCTGGTAAAAAGATCCGCGCCATTTGGTAAGCACTCAGGGCAGACTGATATTTTTCCTGCATCAAGTAGGCGTAGCCGAGCAGACTATAAGATTGACCATCCCCACCCCCCAGCTCGACCACTCGCAGCAAGTGCCTAATCGCATCCGGGTATTGAGCTTCTTGCACATACAGTAAGGCTAAATTGCGATGGGCTCGCCGAAAATCTGGAAATTTTTTTAGGGCGCCCAATAAATACTCGCTGGCCTCAGGGTAACGCTGTAAAGTATAATAAAGGCTGCCAATTAGAAAGTCAAAGGCAGGACTACTCGTCTCCGTGATACCCTTCTTAGCGAGCTCAATTGCCAGTTCTGGCTGACTCTCTAAATGTGGTTGGATGGACGTATACAGCGGACGATCCTGAGCTGTCAATGTAGGCTCGATGGCAGAATTGATTCCATAAGTCCCTAAAAAACGTTGCTTAAATTCAGGACTATCCGGGTGCGTATCCACCAAATCCCACGCCTGTAGTCGAGCGTTTCCGAAAACAATTAAGAGGCAACTAAAGAAAACTATGTTGAAAGTTTGCATACTGTTCATGAGTCGAATTAAGGCGCTCGCAATATAATGGGCCACTCGCCTCGCACCGTTCTGACTTCACCCCCAACTGTAGGCGGTGAGAAGCGAGCCTTCCGTATCACTTCCTTGGCAGCTGCCACGAGACGCGGCTCTGAGGCAGCCAATATTTTAAGGACGCGCGCCCGTCCTTTCGGATTAATTTCAATCAGTGCCAATACCCGCCCCTCACGCACCCCGCGTCGGATCAGCTCACGGGGATAGACCACACTGGGCGCATTCATGATACGGGGCTTAGCATTCAAGTCGGCAAAAGTGAATACAGCTTGAATTGCCGCCACCGTGTCCACCTCAGCGCTGAAATCACGACTGCCTACCCCAATTTTCAAGCTATTGGGAAGCTCAGGATTGAGGGACAAATCCAACTGATTGAACGACAGATTGCTCAGCTGAGCCTGAAATTGTGGCTTTGCTTGTTCGGGCTTAGGGGGATCTTGCTCAGGAGCTACCGGTGGAATAAATGCTTGGGGCGGCGGCAGCGTCATCGTTTCGCGCACCTCGATTCTTTCACTGCTTTGAGCGTCGATCAATTGCGTCAGGGGAATCGCTAAAAACACCACTGCAGCCATCAAAAGAGCCCCGCACAAGACCCACGGAAATCGAATACCTGTACTGGCGTCTGGAAAGGCTTCACTCATTGCTCGGCAGTCGCTAAATGAATTCGGCTGGCCCCGGCCAGGGCAGCTGCATCGTGGACTTTTGTATACACATCAACGGATGCTCGACGATCAGCCTGGATGATGACGGGCATATTGGGTTCCCGCTGCAGCAGGCGCCGAACGACAGCTTGCACCCCGTGGCTGCCGATTTCATTCCCCCCGTAGATAACCTTACCGGCCTCAGTAATGGCGATCATTATGGAATTTTTGTCCAAATGATCTGCAGCGCTCGCTTGGGGTCGCTGCACATCGACACCCGTTTCTTCGACAAAGACCGTGGTCACAATAAAAAAGATCAATAGTATAAAGACGACATCAATCAGCGGTGAAACATTGATTTCATTCGCCTGCGTATTATGATTCCACAATTGACGACGTTTTTTCATCGAGCAAGCAAGCTAACGTTATAGGATTCGAGCCGAGCAATACTGCGCTCAAGTTGAGTGCGGCCATTCAGGATAACACTGAGAATCACCCAAGCAGGAATCGAAATTAGTAATCCAGTCTGGGTGGTGATCAATGCCTCAGAGATCCCAGTGATCATATTATCAAACTTCGTCCCTTGGCTATTCACCATACCATCAAAAGTCAGCAGCATACCCGTGACAGTACCTAGCAATCCCAATAACGGTCCCAAAGCGACCAGTAGTGACAAAAATCGAATTCGGCGCTGAATAATCGGTAAATATTCCTGCCGGACATGCTCAAAATGACGTCTTACGCTCCAAACTGAAGGCGCATCGGACACAAGTAATGATCGCACTCGATCTAATCCCCGTCCTAGTTCCCGCTGCAATTCCGCATCCGAAAATTGATAGATTTTTGTTTGAATCAAAAAATGCGTCCGAATTCGCAAATACAAGTCAAGCGCCGTAAAATACATATACAATGCCAGTACCAATAAGGGCAGCATCAGCCAGCCTCCTGAGGTCCAAACATCCAATAAGTCTTTAAATTCAAGTTCCATCGATATCGCCTCACAAACTCAAGTGGACCCTTCCTCTTGCCGCGAAAGACTATTGAGTAGCGCCATCGAGAGTTTCTCCAGATGCGACATCACCCCCGATACTTTTCTGGCAAGTAAGGCGTGAATGACCAAGGCCGGAATGGCCAAAACCAAGCCAATCTCAGTCGTGATC
>Ga0213867_1000296_pt1 | contig 22818 bp, 20 predicted proteins | sample PICome_12_FD_160120 | JGI IMG/M metagenome (GOLD analysis project Ga0213867, IMG submission 160120) | Coastal seawater microbial communities near Pivers Island, North Carolina, United States - PICO540 | ecosystem: Environmental > Aquatic > Marine > Coastal | place: USA: North Carolina... | reverse complement strand
CATTTGTAAGGAATAACATATTCTTCAGAGCTCCATTCAGAAACGTCTGGTTTGTTATCTAGGAATTTGAATACAGCTCTTTCCCAAGAAGATCTATAAACTACTTTTTTATGATCTCCTTTGTATTTAGAGATGTTTTTTACTCTGTAACGGCCTTTATAAGTCATATAAATAATCGTATGGCAATATGGTTATAGGTTAGGTTTAATGACAACAAAATATGTATATCCCCAAGGTTTGGCTGAACAGCATCCCGTTCAGTGTAGAATTTCTATTCATAAACGCCTTAACAAAATGCAAGCTGTTATAGACGCAGGTGCCGATGTGGCAAATGATGCTAGCGTAACAAAGGCAATTGAGACTCTTACACAAGCTGGTAAGCAAACAGTAAATAGACAAATTATTGATACTAACTCGACTGCAATTGCTCAAATTTATTTATATGCTCCTGCAGGAATCCAATTCTCAGATAGCTTAGCTTATGACAATGCTGAAATGTCAGCTGTAGTAAGTGCACTCCAATCTGCTGCAGATGCATCAAACACTGGAACAGAAAATGCAGTTAAAACTACTACGGGTGCTGCAACAGGGTTTATTGCTGGCCAGATAAGAAAGTCTGGTATAGGTCAACAAGCTCAATTACAACTTGGTGTTGTAAGAAACCCTAGATTAGAAATGTTATTTAGAGCTCCAGCACTTAGGCAATTATCACTTACTTGGAAATTTATGCCTTCAAACGCATCTGAATCTGCTGTTGTTGAAGGCTTAATTAAAAAAATAAGAATGCATGCTCATCCTGAGTTAAGCGATGCCGGTTTTAATTTTAGTTTTCCAGATGTTTTCAAAGTAGATTTTATTACTAAAGGTGGTGGTCAAGCTAAAATGATTCCATTCTCTCATGCATATTGTACAGCAGTTAATGTTAGTTATGGAGGATCAGGGCCAGCATTTTTTGGAGATGGTTCACCAGCTGAAATTGATTTTACTATGTCTCTTCAAGAAACAAAAGTACTTAGCCGTGGAGATATTGAGCATCCAAACGGTAAACCTGCATCTTCTCCAGTTGAGCAAAATTACGGTGCAATGTCACCCGAGGATCTGGCTCAAGGCCCTCGTTAGGAGTAAAATAATATGAAATACTTTAAGTACTTCCCAACAATTCCATATGATTTAGATGCTAGTGGCGAAACTAAAGATATTGTAGATAGTTTTCGCTTTGCTAAAATCGTAAATAGTATAAAAGATGATATTACTTTTTATCGTTTTTATGATATACCAGATGGCGAAAGACCAGACCATACATCTCAGACTTTATACAAAACACCAGACTATTACTGGTCTTTCTTTGTAGCTAATCCCAGATTAAAAAGTTTAGAAGATTGGCCTTTAGCTCAGGCAGACTTAGCTAAAAAACTGGCTCATGATTATACTGGTAATGTTATTAACATTTCTACATTTGATTTTTTTAATAAATTTCAAAATGGAGAAACAATAAATGGTCTAGTATCTGGAGCAACTGCAATTGTTGATGGTAAGAATACGTCTTTAGGTTGGGTATCAGTTGGAGCCATTACTGGAACTTTTCAGAATGGAGAGATTATTCAAGGACAAACTTCAGGAGATACCGCAACTATTGATGGCGCTGCTACTAAATTAAATGCTGCACATCATTACGAAAAAGATAATCTAGTAGTTCCGCGCGGAACTGCAGGAGCAGCAAAGGTTACTAACTTAGAATATGAACAAAGAGTAAATGAAACAAAGAAAAAAATTAAAGTAATTCGACCTGAGCTTATTGATGATGTAGCAAGACAATTCCGAAGAGTAGTTAATGGCTGATTTTTTTAGTCCACAAGACGCAGAACTTCTTGAAGTCAAAATATCTAAAGGTAACCAAAAGGGTTTAGATATTACTGACCTTTGTGGTGAGTTTAATATATACGAAGAACTAGGACAGCCAATACTTTTGGCTGACATAACTATAGCTGACTCAGTAGGTCTTTTATCTAGTTTTCCAGTAACAGGACAAGAGACTCTTACATGCACTCTTAAAAAAGGTGATGTAATGTATGATTTGAATTGGAAAGTTATCGATATAGGTAGGATATCAGATAATGGTCAGCAAGTTTATGGTTATACATTAGATCTAGTAGAAGGTGCATATTTGAATAGCCTTACTTCTCTTGTTTCTCAGGCTTATGAAGGTAACATTACCGATATTATTGACTCAATCTATACTGACTATCTAAAAACAGAATTAAATTATAAAGACGATTCAAGTGGAAAATACAAGTGTGTTATTCCCAACTGGAGTCCTTATAAAACTGTTAAATGGTTAATGGCTAGAGCCAAAGATAAAAATAATAAACCATTAGTTATTACTAATACTTTTAAGAATGGAACTAGTATTCTTTCTTTTGACACTATTTTTTCTAGAGATATAATGGAAGAATTTACATACCATAAACAGAGTGAGCAAGATGGTAAGATGTACAACTATCAAGATCTTGCTCAGACACCTTTAGCTTTTAATAATATTGCTAATGGTCAAGTAACTAATCAATTAAAAAACGGTGCATTTGGTTCTACTTATATAAGTGTTGACACTACAAATAAATCAGCTGATACATTTGAATTTGACGTTTTAGAATACTATGATGATATGCCAAAGTTACAAAAAAATATTATTCTTGACTCAGAAAATAAATGGAATGATAAACCTCTCAATAAATATTCTAAAACTATTCAGAGTGTAAAGTTTCAAAGTGGTGAAAATTTTGGTCCATCTCACTTAAATTATGAAGGCAACACAAATAGTTTTTTACCTTTCTTTAATAACATGAATAGAATGTTAGAATCTTTTAAGTATAACTTAGTTGTAAATGGACGTAACGATATTGAAGTTGGTTCTCTTATTAATTTAAGATTTCCTTCAAATAGACCTTATAACGAAGAAGATCCTGAATCTGGACTTGATAAGAAAAGAAGTGGCAGGTACCTAATAACTAAATGCCGTCATAAAATAGATGACCGCGATAAATATACATTAGTTATTGAAGCAGTAAGTGACGGACTTGGAGAAGAATATAATGCCTAGTATGAATTATTTTATTGGTGTAGTTGAAGATAGAAAAGATCCAAAAAATATGGGTCGGGTTAGAGTTCGTATATATGGCGATCATGATGCTGATAAAACTAAAATTCCTACAGCATCTCTTCCTTGGTCGCAAGTAATGATGCCAGTGACATCAGCTGCTTGTGGTGGAGTTGGTGAAAGCGCAACTGGTATTGTTCAAGGTTCTTGGGTTGTTGGATTCTATATGGATGGAATGTCTAAACAGAATCCTATGGTAATGGGAACTATTGTTGGATCAGCTGGAGCAGATGCTTTACCTGATCAGGGATTTTCTGATCCATCAGGTAGACATCCAATGAGGAGTGAAGGACCAGATACTTCATATAGTGCTATAGGCGGTATGTATGAAACAACAGCTCCTTATATTCAAAAGGTAGACTTAAGACAAGAAAGAATAGAAACAGCCGCACCAGAAAAAGTTACTGCTGTAGTACAGGACGAAGCTGATTCTTATTATGCTAGAAAAACTTGGGATATGCCTTTTATTGCAAATGGTGTATTCCCATCTTATCCTTTCAATAAAGTAAATGAAACAGAAAGTGGTCACCTATTTGAAATTGATGATACACCAGGCAACGAAAGATTTTCTCGGTTTCATAACTCTGGAACAAATGAAGAGTTTCAGCAGAATGGTAATAAAACACTTACAGTTGTAGGATCTAATTATACAGTTGTTTATGGTAGTGACAATATCTATATTAAAGGGACCGCAAATATTACAGTAGATGGTGATTTAAGACAGCTTGTAAAAGGTAACTATCATTTAGAAGTAAACGGTAATAAAACAGAAGTTGTTCGTGGATCGAGGCAAAGTAAAATTGGTCAGTCAGAGCATACCGAAATTACTCAAGACTTTGCTTCTGTTGTTGGTGGGAACTATGTACAAAAAGTATTACTTGATGAGACACGGTTAGTAGATGGTTTAAGGAATACCACAATCGGTAAAACTGAAGATCTAAATGTTACGGGTGAAGCTAGTATTACAGTTATGAATAAACTAAATGTCTTTTCATTATTGGATTATTCAACTGCAACAGCTGGTAAGCTTACCATTACATCAAAAGGTAATATCAAGGTTGAAACACCCGCCAACTATGCAAGGACCGTAACTGGTACACTTACTGATAATATTACTGGTGCTGTTACAGAAACTTATGGCTCAACACAGGATACAACAGCTGGTGGTGATATTACTATCAACGGCGGTCCTAACATTAACTTGAACTAAGAGGTAAACATGCCAGGAATAACAAGAGTGGGAACAGATAGTCATGTAGGTCATGCAAGTCCTACACCTAATCCATTCCATCAAACATCATATTCATCTGGTTCTCCTAATGTAAATGTTAATGGAGCTGCTGCAGTTCGTATTGGTGATTCAACTAGTTGTGGAGATCCTGCTACTGGTGGTAGTGGTACAGTAATAATAAACGGTCAAGGCGTTCATAGAATAGGAGACGGTACTGGAGGTCATGGGTCATGGGTACCTAATGCATCTGCTGGTGGTTCTTCTAACGTGATTGCGGGAGGTTGATATGTCTTTAACTTGTGGAAATAGTGCTGCTCTTGATAGTATCACTGGCAAAGTAGATGAAATAAAAGCTAAGCTTGCCGAAGGAATGTCAGCTCTTGGTGATCTTGAATCAAAAGCCACATCAGCTCTTAGTGAATTACAGGCTGCATTACCAGAAATACCGTCTGCAGGCCCTTCATTACAGGGAAGTGTATCTTCTCTTATTGCTCAAATGCAAGTAGATGCTGGAGGAGCTATAGCAGCGTTCAAAGCTGAGTGGGGAGCGGCAGTAAGTGATGGAGAACTACAGGGTTATATAGATCAAGTAACTGCAGCTATTAGTGACCCATTATCATTAGCTTCTTTTGATCCTTGTGAAGCGATTCCAAATAAAGAATTAGATACTGCTACGGGTGAAGTTGTTGTCAAAGCTAAGGAAGTGAAAATACCTGAAGCAAAACCAGCAAAACTTCCAAGCTTTTCAGAAATTACTACAAAAATTGCAGCCATTACATTACCAGATGGAACAACATCGCCTGAAGTAACAATCACTGGTCCTACAACTATTGATCTTACATCTATTATATCTTCGGTATCTCCTAATGGAACTTCTAGAAGTAATAGCGGATTTGGTAATGCAATGAACGCAAGAAGCGAGGCTCTAGGTAAAATTAATAAACATTTTACACCAAAAGTAAAAGCAGCTAGATTAGCTTATGAAGCCGAAAAGAAAAAACCTCAGTATGGACAAACTGGCGGCAGTGGCATTAATGGATCTGGAGCAGCAAAAAGACAAAGGTTATATGCAACTGGTAGAATGTCAGCTAGTCAGGTTAAATGGTATGAAAACTTTATCGATCTAGAAATAGAATATCACAATGTTCAAACTAGGCGTGATAACATTAAAGATCAGTTAGTAGTTTATATTGAATATCTTGCTGGTCGTGTATCACAGGAAAATTTTGATAAAGGTGAAAAATTCTTTAAAGATGATTTTAAAGAACATGTAGGTACAACAGAACTAGATTCAGATATGGCACTATATGAAGCTGGTAAATCTGATTTAGATGCTAATAAAGCAGATTTCCAAGGTGTAGCTAATCATACTAATCAGGTTGTAAGCAGCTCAGTTTCTGTCCAATAACTTGTATAAATATAACTGTATTAATTAATCATGTAGAAAGGCTTTGAAATGACAAGCGAACAAATTAGAGAAATGATGATTTTATCTTTAAAGACACATGCAAAAGGTCATATTGATAAACATATCGCTAATGTAGAAATTTATTTAGCCAATCCAGTTGGTATTGGTGAACATTCAGATATTATGGAAAGTGTAGAAAAAGAACTAGAAGAAGTCGCAAAATACGATGATATTCTAGAAATGGTAGAAAAGTATATTGAGTAATTAAATGGCAAGAACACAAACAAAATCAGATGCATCAGGAAAGTCTATTATTACTAGTAGATCAGTGGTTTACTCTGATTTTGATTTGGCTTTTCTTAAACATCCAAACACAAAAGATATAACTATCTTAAAAGATCTGGATGCAGTAAAACAGTCTATAAAAAATCTTATTTTGACTAGTAGAGGTGAAAGGCCATTTCAACCCACACTAGGATCTAACATTAGAGCTTTATTATTTGAGCCTGCTGATTACTTTACTGAATTTGATCTAAAAGAAGCTATTGAAGAAACAGTTCTAAATTTTGAGCCAAGAGTTAGATTATTAAATATTGATGTCACTAGTGAAGACGACTATAACAGGTTTAGAGTTTCTATAGAGTTTCAAATGATTACATCGCTTCAAACTGGATCCACAGAATTTTATTTAGAAAGAATTAGGTAAGGGGTTATAATGGCTATTACGGTTTCAAAAGAAAGACTTAACGTTACGGAGCAAGACTTTGATCAGATTAAAGATAATCTTAAAACGTTTTTACGATCTCAAACCACACTTGCAGACTACGACTTCGAAGGATCAGCTCTCAGCACTATTATTGATGTGCTTGCTTATAATACTTTCTATAACGCATTTAATGCTAATCTAAATGTCAACGAAATCTTTCTAGATACTGCACAAGTACGAAACAATGTTGTATCACATGCTAAGTCACTTGGGTATGTTCCAAGGTCGACTACTTCAGCTTTTGCTACAATTAATATAACAGTAAATAATCCAGCTGGTGCACCAAGTTCATTGGCTATGCCTCGTGGTACTACATTCCAAACTACAATTGATAATAAAAACTATACTTTTGTTAACCTTGAAGCTCAAACAATCGTTCCGGTAAATGGCGCATATACATTTAGTAATGTACAGATTAATCAAGGTACTATTAGAAACCAAGAATATGTTGTCGATAATACAGACACATCTCAAAAGTATGAGATTCCAGATACAAATGTAGATACAGCAAGTCTTATTGTTAAAGTTAAAACAAATGCAAATACTACAGACTTTGAAGTGTTTACACTAGTTACTAATATCGTTGATGTTGACCAAAATACAAATGCCTACTTCTTACAAGAAGGCATGGATGGAAAATACGAAATTTATTTTGGTGATAATGTATTTGGTAGAAAATTAGCTGCAGGTAATATTGTTCAATTAGAATATCTAATAACTGACGGCGAAGCTTCTAATAACGCTACTGTGTTTACTCTTACTGGTAATATTTCAGGTAATACAAATACCAGTATAACCTTATCCTCAGCAGCCGGTGGTGGTGCTACTCGTGAAGCTACTGACTCAATTAAGTTTAATGCTCCACTTTCTTTCCTAGCTCAAAACCGAGTTGTAACAGCCGATGATTATAAAGCTATTGTAAAAAATAACTATACAAATGCTGAAACAGTTTCAGTCTGGGGTGGAGAAGAACAAGCAGTTCCTGAATACGGAAAAGTGTTCTTATCAATTAAGCCCGGTAATGCAGATACTCTTACTGAAGTTCAAAAAACATTTATTAAAGACTCTATTCTTAAGACTAAAAACCTAGTGTCTATTACACCAGAAATTGTTGATCCTGATTATACATTTATTAAACTAGAAGTATTCTTTAAGTATGATCCAAACTTAACATCACTAACAGCTGGTGAATTAAAAGATCAAGTTATTGCTACAATCACAAATTACAATAATACTAATCTGAAAAAGTTTGATGGTGTGTTTAGAGCATCACAAGTAACTACACTCGTGGATGCTACTAATCCTTCTATCTTAAATACAATTCAGCGTGTCTTTGTACAAAAACGGTTAACACCAAATGTTGGTTATCCACAAAAATATACTCTTGAATTTTCATCTCCATTCTCATCTAATATTGCTACTGGAGCTTCGGTAATTGATTCAAGTGAATTTATTATGAATGGCTTTAATCATAGGATGCAAGACATTCCAACAAGTGATCCTAATATTAGAAAAGTTCAGTTATATAGAATTTCAAACAATCAAAAAATTATTACTACAGTAGATGCTGGCACAGTAGATATTAAAACCGGTACTGTAGTACTTACTAATTTTAATCCTGATGGTGGAGTAGTTGGATCTAATCCATATATAACAGTAACGGGTACACCAGCCTCAAACGACCTAGCACCAAGAAGAAATCAATTACTTCAAATTGATCTTCTACAAACAGTGGTTACTCCACAAGTTGATGAAATTGCTACAGGTTCGGTTATTGCAGGTATTGGTTACACAACAACAGCGAATAATAGCTAATGTCACATAAAGTAACAACCATAGTACCAGAGCATATTCAGCTTGAAAAGCCTGAGCTTATGAAGTTCATGGAAGCGTACTATGATTTTTTAGATCAGCCAGACCAGCCAGGTGCATTCTTAAAGTCTTTACCTGCGCATCGTAATTTAGATACAGTTGGTACTGAATTTCTAGAGATGTTACAAAGAGAATTGGCTGTTCCAATTCCAGAAACTGTTGTTGCAGATAAATCCAAACTATATAAGAACATTACAGATATATACCTTTCAAAAGGTGCTGAACCTTCGTTTAAAGCTTTGTTCAGACTTATCTTTAATGATGACATTGAACTCTTTTTTCCAAGAGTAGATATTCTTAAGCCTTCGGATGCTAAATGGGATCCAACAAACGGACGTTGGAAAAACGATGATGGTAAATTATCTGTCAAAAAGTTTATTCAAGACTCAAGATATTACCAGTCATTTTCTTATGTTATTAAGACTGGACAAACAATTGATAACTGGAAAGATGTAGTTAAGAAACTATTGCATCCAGCAGGATTTGCTTTCTTCGGTGAGGTAACTATCTTCTCTGAAGCCGTTGGAGTAGCTGGTAGTCCAGTAAAAGCAAAAGGTGTAGCAGACTTTAGTACACTAGATACTGGTATTCCGGTCTTTGCTGATCCAGTAGTCGTAGATGTTGCAATACCAGTGGTTGGTGGTGTTGCCCTAGATATCGAACTTACGTTCGTTCTTCAGCCAATTAATCAATATGCAATAGGTCCAAACTTTTTGCATGTTGAAAAGTATAAATTCCTGCCAGATATCGGCCCTATGAGTAATTATGCAAATTTTACAATTGCTGATGCTGCAGCAGGTACTAAATTAAATATATCGTTTGAATCGGTGATTAACATCACATAACGTGTATAAATAGTATTAACTAAATTAAATGAGGTAAGGTTATAAAATGACGGCCATCGTATCAAAACAAATTAGGGTCAATAACGCGGGTGCATTTCGCGATGACGTAGGTACTGATAGTACTTATCTATACATCGGTCGCTCACATAACTGGCCTAGCTCAGATACTGCAATCGCAACTCCGGTTGATACAGTATTCGACAAAAATAATGTACATCAGAATATGATTGCACTTAAAAAAGTAGCTCAATCTGATGTTTCCCATTGTATCACTCGTTATAACTGGCTTTCGGGTACTACTTATGTAGCCTATGATGATCAGTTATCTACGTTAAGTACATCACAGTATTATGTAATCACAGACGAACTGAATGTTTATAAATGTTTGCAAGCTGGTACAGGTGCTTCGGTTGTTAAACCAACTGGGCAAACCACAAATGCTGCTAACGCTGTAGAGTCTGATGGTTATGTTTGGAAATTTATGGCTACTCTTTCAGGTACACAGGCCACAAAGTTCTTAACAAACTCTTTTATTCCAGTAAATGTTATTACATCAAATGATGGATCACTCCAGTATGATGTTCAAACAAATGCTCAAAATGGTTCAATCCACAGGGTTGTAGTTACAAGCGGAGGATCAGGTTATACTTCAACACCGACAGTAACAATTACCGGTAATGGGCAAAGTGCTACAGCTGCAGCTACGGTTGTGGGTGGAGTAGTTACAGACATTTCAATGAGTAATATCGGAACTGGTTATGATGAAGCCTTAGTTACTATCACAGGTGGTGGTGGTACAGGAGCTACAGCAAGAGCTATTATTTCGCCTCCTGGTGGTCATGGCGCAAATATGGCTGATGAACTTGGTGCTTTCTTTATTATGTGTAACATCAACTTGGATTCAGCCGAAGGATCTGGAGACTTTCCAATTGACAACGATTTCCGTCAATTAGGTCTTATTCGTAACCCATTTAATTTTGGAACAACTGTAAATGCCACAGCCTCTACGTTACAAGCTACTCGAAATCTAGTATATGGATCTCTTGCAGGTGGAGCTTTTGCACCAGATGAAATTATTACTGGCGGAACCTCTGGAGCTCAGGCCTATATAACTTCTATAGACGTAGGAACAAGTACTATTCGATATCATCAAGATGCCAGTACCGGTTATGGAACATTTCAAGCTTCAGAAGCTATCTCAAATAGTGGAGCGGTAACGGCTAACATATCTTCTCTTGGTGACCCTGAAGTTGAAAAGTTTTCTGGGGAAGTTCTTTATATCGAAAACAGAAGTGCGGTTGCTCGAGCTAATTCACAAATTGAAGATATTAAACTTGTACTAGAGTTTTAAGGTAAAAAAATAATGACAATTGATTTTAATGTATCCCCCTACTATGATGACTTCGAAACAAATGCGAAGCAACAATACTATCGCATTTTGTTTCGGCCTTCAGTGGCTCTTCAAGCAAGAGAGTTAACTCAATTACAGTCTACTCTGCAAAATCAGATTAGTCAATTTGCTAATCATACTTTTAAAGATGGAGCCATGGTTATCCCTGGCCAATCTGCATTAGACAAAGAGTATGGATTCATTAAAGTTGCTTCAACATTTAGTAGTGCAGACGTAGAATTATACCGTACCGAATTTGAAGGTACTCTTATTACTGGTCAAACTACTGGAGTAGTAGCTAAAGTAGTTGGCACAGTTGCAGTATCTGGTTCAGATCCTCTTACACTGTTTGTCAAATATACTTCATCTGGTACAGATAAAACTACAAAAGAATTTGCTCAAAACGAAGTTGTATTATCAAATGGATCAACTCCTCGTTCAGCACAAATTAACAACGTATCAGGCAGTGTAGGATTTGGCTCAGCCGTATCTATTCAGCCTGGTATCTATTATGTCAATGGAACCTTTGCTTATGTTTTAAGTCAAACTCTTGTACTTGACAAATATACAAATACACCTTCTTATAGAATCGGACTTACAGTAGTTGAAAGCTTAGTATCTTCAACACAAGATGCAAACCTTACAGATAATGCTACTGGTTCTCCAAACTTTGCGGCACCAGGTGCCAATCGTTATAAGATTTTACTTACATTAACGAAAAAAGGTTTGACCGCAACAGACGATGATAACTTCATTGAACTTATCCGTGTAGAGAATGGTGTTATTTCTAAACAAATTAGATCAACTGAATACTCTATCCTTGAGGATACATTTGCTCGTAGGACTTATGATGAGTCTGGTGACTATACAGTTCGTCCTTTTGGTATTGATGTAAGAGAGCATTTACAGAGCGGTAACAATAGAGGTATCTATTCAAGTGCAGCTGGTGGTGATGATTCTAAGTTGGCCATCGGTTTAGAGCCTGGAAAAGCTTATGTTCGTGGTTATGAAATTGATACAATTGCCACAACATATCTTAGTGTAGATAAGGCACGGGACACTGCTCAATTAGAGAATAATGTTATTTCTTTTGAAATGGGTAACTATACTCTTGTTAATACTACAACAAACCTACCTAATATTACAGATTACGAAAAGCTAGATCTTCGTAGTTCTGCCAATACTGTAATTGGTACTGCTCGAGCAAGGGCATATGAATTACACTCTGGAACACCAGGTACTTCTGGTGCAGTCTATAAGTTATATCTCTTTGATATTCAGATGTCTGGGTCAAACTTATTTTCTGCAGTAAACCAAATTAATAATCAAGGATCTACCGCTGGTGAGTTTCTTTCTACCACAGTAAAAACAGGTGGACTTGCGGTACTTTACGATATTAATAACAATGATTTGCTTTTCCCACTTCCATATAGTCAAGTTGAAACAATTAGGTCTGCACTTAATGCGGTAGATACTATTGTAACAGTACGTCGTAGGTATACAACTTCTCTTTCAGGTGGATTGGCTACTATCACAATTGCGTCGGATGAAACATTCCAAAGCCCATATAGTGGAGCTGATTACCAAGTAGCTAATACAACTACTGGTGTGGTATACGATATGAGCCTTACCGATGGTACTGGTGGAGCTGCTCGTTTAGCGGCAAATGGTGTTAACCTTAATATTGACCTTACTGGTGCTGGTTTAACAACCGAAGGTATTACGGTAATTACAACGCTTACTAAATCATTAGCCTCAGAAAAACAGAAAACACTTGTACAAAATGCTACAATAAATATTACTGGACCAAATACAACAGTTAACAGCTTTGATGAATTAAATAAAGCAGATATTTACAGGCTAGTTTCTGTCCATGACTCACTTGCTCCAAGTACAAATGCTACTACAGCTGATTTGAATATTACAAGTAGGTATGAGTTAGATAATGGACAAAGAGATAACTTTTATGGCATTGGTCGAATTAAACTAAAGCCTGGCCAGCCTGGTCCTGTCGGTCGAATCCATGTGGTATTTGATTACTTTACTCATGGCGCTGGAGATTATTTCTCAGTAGATTCTTATACCGGCCAAGTTGGATATGCTGATATTCCATCATATGCTTCAAGCAGTACAACATACGAATTAAGAGATGTTTTAGACTTCCGTCCACGTGTACGTGATGATGGAACATCCTTTACTAATGCGGGTGGTACTAATCAATCAGGTGCTGCACTTACTGAAATTGGTAAGATTGCATCTAATATGTTCTTAGACTTCCGTTATTTCCTACCACGAAAAGATAAAATTTATGTAGATAACAAAGGCGTGTTTAAGCATCTAAAAGGTGTTTCAGCCGCTACACCAGCTCGTCCTGCTAATCCAGACGATGGTATGGTTATCTATGACTTAGATATTGGTCCATACACATTTAGCACAAATGATGTTACACCAATTATGAAAGACAATAAACGATTCACTATGCGTGACATTGGTCGCCTAGAAAGTAGAATCAATAACCTGGAATACTATACATCTCTGTCTCTTCTCGAAAAAGAAACTGCAGATGCACAAGTACTCAATTCTTCTAACGTAGATAGATTTAAGTCTGGCTTTATTGTAGATCCATTCTATGGTCACAATATTGGTAACCCACAAGATCCTGATTATCATGTTTCGATTGATGCTGATAAGGGTGAAGCAAGACCACAATTCTATGAAGGTAATGTCAAGTTAATTAATCAAGACACTGCCTCATCAAGTTCATTTCAGCAAACTGGGGATGTAATTTCTCTTCCTTATACTGAAGCAACGATCATCGATCAACCATTTGCTTCTGGTGCTGAAAATGTAAACCCATATGACATCTTCCAATTTATTGGTCAAATTGATCTTACTCCTGCAGAGGATGATTGGAAAGAAACAGATGTTAGACCAGATCTTATTATCGATAATGAAGGTCTGTTCGATGTGGTTAATACACTTGCGAACGAAGACGGAGTGCTTGGCACGGTCTGGAATGAGTGGGAAACTCAGTGGACCGGACGAGAGATATTCGCAGGAGATACGTCGGGTAACCAAAGATCAGGTCGTCGTGTCTTCCGAAATACGCTCCAGGCCCAAATTGCACAGCAAACACGTACGGGTGTCCGTACTTCGGTCGCGCCTGATACCATTCAAACATCACTTGGTGAAAGAGTGGTGGATGTACGTATGGTACCATTTATTCGGGCGCGAAGAGTTAAGTTTAAAGCATCGCGCTTTAAGCCAAATACTCGTTTGTATCCTTACTTTGAAGATATTAACGTTAATGACTTTACTACCGATATTACTGCAGCTCAATTTGTACGTAACTCTGTTACTTCAGTAGATCCTGAGCCAAATGCATCTGCTATTCGTCACCCCGATATTACTGCCGGAGATATTTCAGCAGGCAATAATGCTATTATTACAGATGCTACTGGTACAGCTTATGGTGAATTCTATATTCCAAATACAGCTAATATCAGGTTTAGAACTGGTGAAAGATTATTCAAACTTATGGATGATCCAAACGGTAATCTAAATTTGATTACTACATCTGGCCGTGCAACTTATTCTGCTCGTGGTTTAGTTGAAGGTACACAAGAAGTATCTCTAAGATCTCCAACTCTTGTACAAGAATCTGTTAATGATGTTCAATTAGCCTTAATTGGCCGTGCTTCTACACGTACAGTTGGATGGGTTGATCCATTAGCTCAAACATTCTTAATTGATAATCCATCAGGTGCGTTCGTTACTAGTATGGATATATTCTTTAAGGAAAAAGATTTAGCAATTCCAGTTACTCTTCAAATTCGTGGAGTGGTAAATGGTTATCCTTCAAACGAAATTCTAGCATTTGGTGAAGTTGTTAAAGATGCTGTAGACGTAGTAACTTCTACGGATGCATCGGCTGCTACTAATTTTGCTTTCCCATCTCCAGTGTATCTAAGACAAAACCAAGAATATGCAATTTGTCTTCTTGCTAACTCAAATCAGTATGAAGCTTACACTGCTGAAATTGGCCAAAACTCAATTGGAACTACAAGGCGTATTTCCTCACAACCATATGCTGGTGTATTCTTTAAATCGCAAAATGGTTCAACTTGGTCAGCAGATCAGACAAAAGATCTTAAGTTTAGAGTTAAAAGAGCAAATTTTGATACAACTGCAAGTGGTGTAGTTAATTTTGCTAATGGTAGTATTCCAGTTCGTAACTTAGAAGCTAACCCAATTTATACAACAAACCTAAGTAATACTTGCACTGTAAAACATAGGAATCACGGTATGCCTACAGGTTCAAGTGTAACAATTACAGGAGTTGCTTCAACGATTGGTGGTATTGCAATATCACAGTTTAATGCTACTCACGTAATTTCAAATGTTGAACAGGATCAGTATAGTATTACTGTAGCTTCTAATGCTACTTCAACTACTAATGGTGGTGGTACAGCAGTAACAGCTACTGAGAATAAGCACATTGATATTATGTACCCACAAATTAACGAAATGAATTTGCCAGGTACCTTTACATCATACGCTGTAAAAACTACCTCATCTAAATCTTTGGCTGGATCAGAGCCAACATATCAAAAAGATGCATCATTTACTGAGATCGTGGCTAATGAAAACTTTTATCCAACAACACCAAGGCTAGTTGCTTCACAAATTAATGAAACAAACTATGTTGCTGGTGGAAGTAAATCATTGGATCTTAAAGCTACAATGACTTCAAGCGATCCATTCTTAAGTCCAATGCTTGATCTAGATCGTATGTCAGTATTTACTATTTCAAACCGTATTGATAACCCGCAAGTATTTGGTGGATCTAATACAGGCCAGAATCCTGTACTTAATTACTTGGCTGAAACAGCACCGACTGGTGGATCAGCTCTTTCTAAGTATATCACACGTAAAGTAACCCTTGCTCAATCTTCAATTGGACTAAGAGTTATCTTTGCCGGTAATAGACCTAATGGATCGTTTATCGATGTATATTATAAGACACAAGAAGCTGGTTCAGATATTGCTTTCGAAACCTTAAACTGGAATCTAGCAAATATCGATACAGTTGTTCCAAATGTTGATGATCCTACACTCTTTAATGATTATGAATATACTGTAGATCTTTCGGCTGCACCTTTCCAAACTGTAGCGATCAAGGTAGTATTTAGAGCTCAGGCATCTACCGCAGTTCCACGTATTAAAGACTTTAGAGTTATAGCGTTAGGTACATAATGAAGGTTAATATACAAAATAGACCAGGCCTCCAAAGAGATATGAACTCAGGGGCTGTTATAAATACAGATAACACTGCTTATCAAAAAGCATTAAATGCTAAGTTAGCAGCAGAGAAAAAAGAAGAAGAACTTCAAAGCATTAAAAATGATGTTCAGGAGTTAAAAGATTTAATGAACCAAATTATTAAGAGGCTTAACTAATGGCTGTCATAAATGTAGCAACTTCAGATACCTTTGAACAATGGAGAGTCAAAAGCAATGGTCTTGCAACTTTAGTTGGAGATGATTCTGGACTAACAAGTAGATATACCGCAACTGATGTTATTGGTGCTCTTAATGAAATTAAAAGTAACTCTACATTTGATAACGAAATTAATATTGCAGATCAAATTGGAGATGGAACAGTTATCGTGGCTGGTGAAGCAGCTACTCTTAAACTTACTGCCGGTGCACAAGATGTATTAACCCTCAATCAAACAGGTAATGCTACAGTTGCTGCTGATTTAAGTATTGTAGGAGCTACGAGCGTGGGAACTACACTTGGAGTAACGGGTAATACTACTGTTGGTGGTACTCTGACTTCTCAAGGTCTTTTAATCGCAAATGCTGATATTGATTGTAATGGACTAATTAACGTATCTGGTACTTTAACTGTAGATGGAAGTAGTACACTAGGTAATCAAACTTCTGATACCACTACTATTAGTGGATCTGCTACAGTTGGAAATGGACTTACAGTAAATGGTGCAGTAACTACTCTTAACCAAGGATTAACAGTATCTGGTGCAGCACAATTTAATAATGCTTTCAATATGGGTGATACTCTTACGGTAGCAAGTACCTTTACTGCCAATGGTAATGTTGTACTTGGTAATTCAACTGCATCTGATATAGTTACATTTGGATCTAGAGTTAATACTGCAATTGTACCCAATGCAAATAATAGCTATACATTAGGAGAAAGTTCTCTTAAATGGAGTACTGTTCATGCAACTACCTTTAGTGGTACTGCAACGACTGCAAACTACGCTGACTTGGCTGAGCTTTATCTTTCTGATTATGCATACGAAGCTGGTACAGTAGTAAGAGTAGGTGGTGAATTCGAAGTAACAGCTACCGATGGTGAACACAATCATTCAGTACTTGGAGTTATCTCTGCTTATCCTGCATACTTAATGAATAATCAACTAGAAAATGGTATTCCGGTTGCCTTGAAAGGCCGTGTTCCTGTAAAGGTCGGTGGTACTGTTAAAAAGGGTGATCGTTTAGTGGGTGCACCTGAAGGTCATGGTGTAGTAGATAATGAGTCACCTCATGGATTTGCAGTAGCCCTTGAAGACTTTAAAGCCACTAAGAAAAATCCTACTGGCAAAATAGAAGCCGTTATTCTTTAATCATCATTATACAAATATAGATCTAATGCACAAGATACTCTCGTGTGAGTTGCAGGTCTGACAGAGTGATATAGGTAACTAGGAAAGATTAATAAATCTCCAGTCTTTGGTGCATGATAAGTTGGGTCAGTAGTTTTTCTAAATTTCATATCATATCCACGAGCTACATGTGGCCTAGGATCATAAAAAACTATTTCACCACCTGACTCGGGATCAGATTCTAAATATACTACCATTGAAGCATGAGCACCAGAATGAGTGTGTGTTTCCATACCAATATTCTCATAACGGTTAATCCAAGATTTTATTTCATAATCTTTCCAGTCATGTATATTATGACCAGTCCAATCTTGAATAAAGTCATCAAAATAAAAGTAAGCATCATCAATTAAGGATTGCGTTACTTTCTTTTGTAGTCCATCCATAACCCATTCGTCATCAATAGGTATGTGTTCAAACCTCAGTAACGTTGGATATAGATAGTGTGTCCCCGTTCTTAATTTCAGCTTCGTAATATCTTCGGACATCTTGTACCATTCCTTCTGTTGTAAGTTTACCTTTATTGTTTGCGCAAACTACACTAATTATATTATTGTATGTTACACTATCTTCTCTGTATGGAACAAAATAAGGATCCATTGGAAGAAGTTCTGGATCATTTAGAACATCATAAAAATTTTCATTATAGTCTTCCATTATCCAAAAAGCGTAGCATATTGCTACCATATAAGATTTAGATGGATAGATCCAGCCAATATCTTTTTCTCTAAAATATCTGATAGCATGGAAAGTAATATCTTTTGTGATTTCGATATCAACATTATTTAAGTCATCTTCATAATCTTTATTTAGTTTATGATATAACTTTTGTTTTATCTTCCACTCTTGCATCATACCACTCTAGTAAATTTATATAGCCATTACAGCTATTATCTAAATCTTTAACATATCTATAATGTTCTGTAAGACAGTGACCTACATACTTACAATTATTACAGATATCTGATAACGTAACTTTTTCTTGATAAGCCCATTGTTGATAGTTAGACCAGCTAGCTAATTCTAAAAAGTATTCTTTATCATCTTTATCAAAATCAAGTACACCATACTTGCCATTGGGTGTAATATATACATGGTCATCACTAAAAGCATTATAATGTTTGTTATAACTATCTTCAATATTGTAAAGATTGATAAATTCAAAGTTCTTTTGTATTGGAGACTCTAACCACTTTATAACAAAATTTTCATACTCCTTGTGAGAAAGATCTAATGTATTAGCCTGATTGATAGAATACGGCTTAATTTCAACAGAAGTAACAGATTTGAGCAGATTGAGGTTCTGAATCATCTCGTCCACGTCCATGGTGATAACCCTTGGTGATGCCAAGATCAGCAAGGCTATCGGTTTAGGACTCATCATCATGTTTTGAAATACTAATTCATGTTTTTCTCTGGCCTCAAAATCATAAGATACAGATAAAGTAATATCATGCTCAAAAAATCTACTATCTAGCATAGAAAAATTTGTGTTGATATTAATTTTACCGTTATAGTGTTTACGTATTACTGCTTTTATTTCATCATAGTAATCTCGTCTAAGTGCACCGATTTCTCCACCATATAAGTCAATATGATCTATTGGTTCTGGTATATCTTTTAGTAATTTGTCTAATTGTTTTGGTTCTATTTTTTTCTGATCTCTTAATTGTTCAGGAGTCAGATAACAGAAGTTACACTTAAAGTTACAGAAGTATGTTGGATTGATTGATACATTCATAATATATTCTCATTGACATAAGGTGTTACTTCCCTGTCAACTCCATTGGCTGCCAAGATTGCAGGTGCTATAAGCTTCATATTGTAACAGTGTTCTTCTACCATATTATGCTGTTTAAGATCTTTGATAGTTTTCTTACAACCATTACATATATCAAACATAGGACACGTCCAACAAGCATGTTTTAAGTTATTAAGTTCTGGCGAGTTTGCAAGAGGTGTGAAGAATTCGCCTTTCATCTCTTTATCAAAGTCAATAGCTTTTTCTTTATCGTCACCAAATGCACCACATGAATAGTAGTCACCTTCTGGCTGTATAGTTCGTATATGAGAATCACAAGTACGAGTCAATGGACATACTGCAGCCTCACCTCGTATCTTACCCATCATTTGTTGTGTATTATGTTCCCACTCAGCTAGTCCAGCCTGCCAGATCTTTACATATTGTGCATATATTTTAGATAACATATATGGTTTGTCTTGTTCACCACTGGCCATGGCATAGTTTACTTTACAAACAACACCCATTTTTTTAGCTAATTCAACCGTTTGTATTACAGAGTCTTCATTCTCTTCGGTAATTACAGCAATGAATGAAGGTCTATACCCACAGTGTTCGAGTACTGCATCAGAACACTTCCAAAAATCTTCTTCAGTAAATACAGAATAGTCACCTTTTAATCTACCACTTCCATATTGAAACGAAGTAGCAATACCAACTCTAGGATTTTGAAAAATATCTAACCATCTGCTTGGATTTTTATAGAACGGCCAAAGATTTGTGGTAAGAGATATATTAGCAGGTAAATCATTATCATCACAATACTTAATAATTTCTCTATAGTATTGAGGATCCATCATTAAAGGATCACCACCATTTACAATTATTGTATTAGTCTCTGGAAACCTGTCAAGAAATTGATAGATCTTCATAAGGTCAAGCTTAGCCGCCTTATCGTCTACAAGTTTAGTTGATGAGCAAAAGGTACATTTGAAATTGCATAACTCAGTTGGCTTAATTATTAAATCCATGATATTCCATTTAGTATACGAGCAGCATGTCTAGGAGAATAATTGTTGATACAAATATACTTAATAAGACTACGTCTATACTGCCAAAGTAATACTTCATCCATTAGTATAGTGCCGGGACTAAGTACTCAAATGATAAAACTCTACGAGTTCCAGAAAGGTGCTGAGCTCGATGTTGAAAACATTTTTTCTGATTCAACCATACAAAATCTCTACGTTTAGGATATAATGTAAAATGATAATCACCTACTTTTACTTGAATATTATTACCATTTTGTTTAGTGTTATCATCTAAATAAATTAATATATTACTATTAAAAGAGTCACCATCTTCAAAATCATTATGCCAATTACGAGAACCTTCATCTACACCTGACCACATAGCGCACTGCTTCATTTCAAAATCATCAAAGATCTTAGAAATATAGTTATCAGCTAACCATTTATGAATATTATCTAAATCATCTTGAGCCTCAGGATCTAGCCATAATTCTTCTGGCTGTGTACAATCCTTAAAATCAAATTTATCAAACCCACTAATATCGATTTCTTCTGGTAGTGTATCATGCCAGTATCCATCAATAAAAAAAGTTTGTTCGTTAGTCATTTGGTTTTTCATATCCATACTTATACGTACACTCCACTCCATAAGGCGTGTCTTCAATAGATTCTACGCCTTCAATTTTGCATATTTGTCTATTACAAACACGAATTTCTTCTTTAATCATATTAGCATAAGGCTCTAAGTTATCAATCATCTTCAAGTACATTTCGTACTTATACTTATCGTCTTGAAAATCATGCATCTTGGTGATCCATAGATTATACAATTCTGCTGTAAGATCTCTTTCTTTACATAGAATAGATTTTTTATTCAGTACGTCCTGTAGAATAGTCAAAAGAACAGACCCTCCGCTTTATTTTAGTATCATCTGCCTTATGCCAGAATCCTCTTAGATTAGAGATCATAAATAAGTCACCTGCCATTGGTTGATAACTTGAAACACAGTCTCCGTCCCACTTAAAATTAATTGCACCACCAGATTCTTTATAGGTATGATCTAAATAGTATAGAAAAAAGACATCATAATCTTCAAACATATCAGTATGCCAGCCTTGATTATCTTTATCTACACCGTCCCATACCAAATATTTATTAAATACAGCATCAGGCCATTCTGGTAATATATAGTTAGTATGAAGATGCTGACCAAATAGATTAAGTTTATTGGCTAAGAGATAATCAATATCTTCTTTACCGTTATCTCTTGCACGCTCTTCAGTATTAAGTAGTCTATGGTCGTCAATCTTTATTAGATCTAAGCCGGCAGGCTCATAGAACTTAACGTATCCTTTTGTATATATGTCTGAGACATTAGACATTTCTTACTTACCTCCGATATAATATATAGTCTGTTTCTTTCTAAGTACTCATTAATAGTATCTACCCTGAACTTACCGCCTAGCTGTCTTATACTACGGGGTGGAGTATTAGGATTGAATATATCTTTTATCTCATCCTCTATTTCCTTAAAATCAGATAGATTTATTATAACACAGTATACGTGCTTTGTAAACCCCTGAGGTGAAATTAAATCAATAAAAAGTGGATAAAAATTCTGCAAGATGTAGTTTGCGGCATTATTCATAAACCACATCTCTATCATTTCGTCTTCTGTAAAAGAGTAACAAGATTTGATTGTTTTGAAATATGTCTTCTTATTCTTATATAAGCTATTCCAATTATCACTACCATCTTCATCTACAATATCACTATAGACTTCTACAGTTTCGATTTGATGCTTATCTTTATATTCTTGTGAGTTTAGTCGTGAATCAGGTAAGAACATATAGTCATGTCTAAATGATCCCCATGCTTTAAAGTTCCATATGACTTCCATTTCATTATAAAAGTCTTCAATTGTAGAACCAGGCATAGCAAGAATAAGTTCTAAAGCTGGAATAGGAAAACCATATTCACTACATCTTTTATTAATGTACCTACTTAACTCTAATTTATTTTCTGTTGATAGATCTACTCTATCAGCTAACTTCATTGCTTCTTCTGAAATACTTTGAATTGATACAGTTGGTACTACAGATACAAATTCAGTTTCTCCCCACATGTCTAATCCATGCTTTTGTTCTAATGATTTGGGTGCTGATGTTCCTGGCCCTACAATATTAAACCAACGATCAATAAGTCTTTTACGTCTATCTAATGATTTAGACTTCATGGTAGAAATATCTGTAAGATTAAAATTATTCTTCCAACCAAATTCAAAAATAGCTAAGTCCCTATCTTCAAAGGCACCAAAGTTTGCATCAGTTAAATAAGCATCTCGATAGCCAGCTTTTTTCATAGCAAGAATATCACGCTTTACAATTTCAATATCTTTTTTATAGATCTTGGTATTAATACCTCCGCCCCACTCGCAGAATACACATTTATATGGACAACCTCTTGTGGTCTCTACAACAATAAAAGGTTCCATTTTATTATTCCAAGCATATTGTACTGTTTCAGTAAGATAATCAATATGGTCCTCATATACTGAATAGTCTTCTTTTGCTAAATCATGTACTCTACCGCCAATAGATCTAAGTTCCCATGCAATCTTATCTGGTTCTAATGTGCCCTCAATATAATTATCAATAAGGTCCTGCATAAAAGGTTCACCAGGTTTAG
>Ga0213867_1000294_pt1 | contig 22881 bp, 21 predicted proteins | sample PICome_12_FD_160120 | JGI IMG/M metagenome (GOLD analysis project Ga0213867, IMG submission 160120) | Coastal seawater microbial communities near Pivers Island, North Carolina, United States - PICO540 | ecosystem: Environmental > Aquatic > Marine > Coastal | place: USA: North Carolina... | reverse complement strand
TTACATTACCTTTATAGATGAAAGAGGAAAAGGTACTTTACAGTACCTTAACCTTTAAGTTTTGTGCTGCTAGAGATGTGATACGAACAGAAGTACTAGAAGGTACGTCATAGTCGTAGTCTGTACCGAGGATAGCACCTTTGTTCAATGCAGCAGCATCATAGTCAATAGTAATACCATCAGATGTAGGGGCTGCTGTTTGATCTTCCTCAGACCTTAAAACGATTGCTAAGTCAAATGTATCCCCTGTTGCTGGGAAGTTAGCATCTGTAACACCATCTAGTTGGTTCTTAGTCATACGGTTTTGTGTCACACCCATAGCATCTCTAAATGCTGAGAACTGGTTGTTGCTTGTAGCATTCGTCCAAGTCTCAGAACCGTAGGTAACATTACTGTTATACTGCCACGTACCTGAGTTATTACGGACAACACTACGCACACCGTCTGTGTTATGTACAACTTTAAATGTTACACGCCCATCCGTTGAGAATGCATAATACTTAAAGCCTTGTCCAGTCTCGTCTGCAACCATGTCATTGATATCAGTCCAAGGAGATGTATCAATCTGACCCGAACTGTTTGTTACAGCAGTAAAGTACTGATCGTGTGGAGTAACATCTTTTAGATATGTACCAGAAACATTTAATCTCCAAAGTCTACCGTTTCTAGCAATACCGTATAAGTACCTACCTTTTATATCTAGGCACATATCTTCTGTTCTTTGAACGTCTGTTGGAAGTTGGGTAAACTTAACCTGATCATACCAGCTAGGATTCAGTCCTGTTTCCAACCTTCCATTACTTTTATCGTATCTTCCTACAATAATAGGTGTATAGATACTGTTATCCCAGTTGTTGTAATTGCTATCATTAAAACGTGAACTCTCTGTTGTTGCCATATACATACGGCCTGTTCTATGATCAACAGCAGCGTTTGCCCACAGCTCTTGTGCAGTCTCTAAATTCCAATTAGAAGCATCTACGTTACCTCTAGCTTCTTCAGCACCACTAGGAAGATACCAAGGTACATTTAAGCTGAAAGTTCTCATTCGTAATGATAAACCGTTTGAACCTTGACTAGAGTCTACATAGGTATAATAGAACTGTTGTCCGTCTGCAGAAAAGTCATACGTGTGCAAAAACCTAGTTTGACTTGACGTTGCGTAGATATCGCCTCTATCACCCTGCGGTGTTATACCAAAATCCTGTGGTTCAAAGGCATTCGCCACGCTACCTGAGAAACTGTAAGGAGTACCTAGTGTAAATACACGAAACTCGTGATCTGAGTTCGTTGCCGAACCTTTACGATAGGTAGTTATACGGGTACCTGTGGGGTCCATCCTGACACCCCAATAAAAGTTATACCCAGAGTATTGAGGGATATTATAACTACTTTCTGCTGTAGAAGATATAGTACTTAAGTCCCAAGGTGTTGATAATGTATAGAAATACATTGTTGGCTGTACACCACTTGATGAGTATGCACTTTTAAGTATAAGAACTTTTGTTCCGTCATGGCTTATTTCAATACCTCTGGTATCAGAAAAACCTAGATTTACAATTTGTAGGTTATCACTATTAATTCTTTTATCTTCAGTGATAGAAAGACTGAAAGAACTTTCAAGTCTATATTCTGCTATTTCTACGCCACTACTTCCACCAAAAGTAAACAAAGATGTTCCTGTGTCGTTAAACGCAAAAGGGTTATTCTGGACACCATAAGCATTATAAACATCACCTACGCCAGATGTATTAAGAACATCAACAGGGTCAAGGGCGGCAGAACTACCAAACGGACCATTTGTGAATGAGTACTTGATAATCGGGTAGTTATAAACAAAATTACCACCGTTTATTTGTGATTCGTTGTAAGGGGTAGCACCAGATTGCATATAATAACTAGTTCCAGTAGAGTTAAATGCTAACCCATATGCTCCATAACCATTTGCTGTATTTACGTTATGATCAAGAACAGCAGAGGCTCCACCTAAAGTACTTAAATCGTAAGCAGTACCAAAGGTGTGTCTTACAAGTCCACCATATGTATTAGAATAATAGTATAATTTATTTCCATTATCTACAATAGACAAGTAGTATGGATCTAAATACGAAGAACTAACAGCATAGTTAGTACTTGAAGTCTTACTGCTTAAATCGTGTGCAGTCCCTAGTACAGCTTGATAGATTGTGTCGGTGTCATAATTTGTCCAGTATACGTTAAGACCGTCATTTGAAACCTGTAACCCTCGGCTGCGGCCCGTAGAAGCAGTACTTCCAGTGTCTAAAGTACTTGTTCTAATTGCGTACTTTGGACCTTTAGTACTTGTAGTTGCTACATTAGTAATGTACTTATACATACCTTTCATTTCATAAGGTTTAACAGCATCCCAACGATGTATATAACATTGATGATCAATAAGGTAAAGTTTATTACCATCATCAGACCAAGAACCATCGTGAAGTTGATCATAATGAACGTTTGGTGCGGTGCTGGTTGAAGTCATACGAATTTGTTGAGTGTTACTAAACGCAGAAACAGTAGTTAAATCCCAAGCTGTACTTAAAGTATACCCTCTAATCTCAGTACCAGTAGTGTTTAAAAGCTTTGTTCCATCACTGTTAAATGCAAAAGATGTAACGTTTACGCCTAAAGAATGTGATCCAACAAAAGTCGCAGTGGACAAGTCATAAGCTGATGTCATGTCGTATCTGTAAACAGACTGACCATTGTGGTCAGAAATAAACAGTTTTAGTCCGTTATCATAAAACTCAAACTTGTTGAAAGTACTATTTTGGCTGGAACCAGAAATAACACCACTAACGTTTAAAGTGTTTCCTGAAATAGCGGTGTCATCAGTTTTGATAGCACCTGTTGTAGATGCAGTATAGCCAACAATAGTTCCGTTAGTACCACCAAAGATAAAGTATTTACTTCCATCTGAAGAAAATCTTATACAGTTAGTGTCATACTCACCTGTTGGGTTATTATCAAAGTAACCTGTAGGTTTAGCAGACATGTACTTAAGATCGTATGGGTCTTCAGTTAGATCAAACTGAGCTATAATCTTTGCTGTTCCATCTTCGTACAAAGTGTAGTCAGTACTGTTATAAGAAAAATTGTTGTCTGAATCTGAACCATCAATAAAGAACACTTTTGTTCCATCGTGGTTAAAACCAAAGAACGACTCTTTGTCAAACATAAGATGAGAAGACTCTGTACAGTCACTAAATAAACGAGATTCAGTTAAGTCAAACCCTGTATCCATACCTAGCTTAATAATCTGGTGTACTGCTGTGTTTTTATAGTTACTAAATAGAACATTATTGTCGTCAAGAACATTAAGATTACCTACATACGAAACACTCCTTGTAGGAAAATTGACTCTGTTAATAATGTCTTCATCACCGATAGAACCAGGTTCAGAAAGATTTTCAAAGAAACCAGACATTTTCAAACGTCCAGCACTGGAGAAATCTAGACCGTACATCTCCCAGTCACCTGCAGCAATAGTAGAAGTATCGTTAAATGCTGTAACGATCTCATATGCACCTGCAGTAGTTTTAAGGACAGCCTCACCACCATTACCAACAATACGTTTACCTACATCAGTAGAAGCAAAAGAACCAGAACCTAAAGTAAATATACCATCTTCAGTTGCAGAAGAAGGTGTTATAGTAACACTAGGTGCTGAGTCTTCGATATCGTAGTTAGAGCCATCTGCACGAACATCCCAGTTACCTTTAGATTCAACACCTACCTGGGGTACTTCTTTAGTAACTGCTACAATAGGGGTAGGTGTAGAAGCTGCACTAAGAGCAATAGTAGATGTTTCATTAGCTGCAAAAGTCTTAGTCAAAGAACCTTTAACAGATGCACCCGCTGCGTTGTCTAGTTGTGTCTGAACATCTGAAGAAACACCAGAAAGATACTGAGTCTTTTGAATATCACTTGCTGTCACACCTGCAGCATCTGCACCTGCAGTTACGTTTAGGTCTGCAGTTGTAGCAGTAACACCGTCTAGCTTATTTAGCTCAGTATTAGTTGCTGTGACACCATCAAGTTTACTAACATCAATAGCTGCGTCTGGTGCAATGTCTGCGTTTTTAATGCTACCGTCTGTGATGCTATCACTGTTTACGTTTGACGGTGCTGGTTGGTTACCAATATATGCCATTTCTATTTAACCCCTTAAGATTGCTCTAGTACAGATACGATAACATCAAGACCAGAAGCCACGCTGCTAGTTACTTTGATTACGTCTGTTGATTCAAGTACGATTTTCTGTTCGCCACCGATAGGTACTAGTGCACCACCCGATGGAACAGTAGCTCCTTTTACAATGAAAACATCTGTGCTTGTAGAAGTGTCTGTAACGACAACATCACAAGTAGTAGATGCACCTGTAATATTTGAGATAGTCATTCCAATAACTGTTGTTGTAGCCCCAGAAGGAACAGTATAAACACTTGTTTGAGATGTGCCTATTGCTGAACCAACTGCGTTTTTAAAAGTGTTAGCCATTTTTAAATCCTTATCCTAACGCAATAGCTAAAGCAAGTGCATCATCTGCTAGAGCATAACGTGCATCGCTTTCTGTTTTGTTGTAGTGGTTAGCTACTTCAAAGATTCCGTAGGCAATAATGTCTACAACATCCCCTGCAGTAGCTCCTGATGTTAGCACAATAGCTGTGCCTGAAGTTGCAGTAAAGTCAGTTCCTAGTATTAGCTTAATACCATTTAAATAAACGTCTACATAACCAACATCATATGTAGCAGCAAAAGAGGTCTGTCCTCCTGTTGCTGTATAAACAGAACGTTGTGCTGTACCGTTTACTGTACTACCTGCTGCAACCCAACCACCACTGCCATAAATAAACGGTTGGTTAGTTGTACTATTAAAGTACATTGCACCAGTAATAAGTGCATCACCATCATTATCTGTGGCAGGTTGTGTAGCCTTTGCACCTAAGTAACGATCATCAAAAGTATCGTAGATAGTTGCAACAGTAGCAGCATCATTAGATGCAGAGGTAGCTGAGTTAGCTGCGTTTGTTTCACTTGTAGCAGCATTTGTTTCTGATGTAGCTGCAGCAGTTGCACTAGCAGAAGCAGCAGTAGCTGATCCTAGAATGCTATCAACATATGTCTTGTTTGCTGCTTGTCCACCTAAAGTAGGGCTAGGTAAGTTAGTCAACTGAGTAGACCCACCCATGTTGATGTCACCTGTCATAGTGCCACCAGATAGAAGTAAAGCATTAGAGTCTACGTAGTTCTTAGTTGCTGCATCTTGGTTAGCTGTAGGATCACCTAGACCAGTAATCTTAGATGTACCCATAGCAATAGCACCAGTCATTGTACCACCTGCTAGTGGCAGCTTGGCTGCTATACTTGTTGTAATAGTTGTGGAGAAGTTAGGATCATCACCTAGAGCAGCAGCTAGTTCGTTTAGTGTGTCTAGTGTGCCTGGGGCTGAGTCTACAAGTGCAGCTAGTTCTGTGTCAACATAACCCTTACTTGCTGCATCTCCTGCGTTTGTAGGGGTACTTAGGTTAGTTATAGTAGCAGTAGTAGCTGCATCCATGTTCAACGTACCGTTGATAGTCACATCGTTAAACGTAGATGAACCACTTGAAGCTGTAACATTACCTGTCACATCACCTGTCAGGTTACCAGTTACATTACCTGTAACGTTACCTGTAATAGCACCTGATACTGGTCCGACAAAAGAAGTTGCTGTAACTGTTGTGCCTGTGATAGCCGCTGGAGTTGTTGCACCAATAATAGTACCGTCAATAGCCCCACCATTAATATCAACAGTCGCCAAGGTAGCCTGTCCAGATGTCGATAGAGTTGTAAAGCTACCAGCAGCAGTAGTACTAGCACCAATAGTAGTACCATCAATAGCACCTCCGTTGATGTCTACAGTGCTGTGTGTTGATGTACCTGTTGAGGTGAGGTTGACTGTAGTTACGTCACCTGTAAACCCTGAAGCACCTGTTACATCTAGAGTACTAGAAAGAGTTGTTGCACCTGTAACACCTAGAGTACCACCGACAGTAGAGTTACCTGAAGCATCCATTGTAGTGAAGTCTGCAGCAGCAGGGGTAGTAGCACCAATAACTGTGCCGTCAATATTACCGCCATTAATATCTACTGTTGTAAAGGTAGAAGTACCTGTAGATGTAACGTTACCTGTTAGGTCACCAGTAACATCACCTGTGACATCCCCCGTTACGTTACCTGTTACATCACCTGTAAGATTACCTACGATAGCATCAATGTAACCAATACCGTCAACATATAAGTCTTTAAACTCTAGAGTAGAACTACCAAGATCAATATCATTAGTAACAGCAGGAAGGATAGCACCGTCTTGGATTCTTACTTGAGCTACTGCAGCACCACTTACCTCTGAGTGAAAGGTAACTCTATTTGATGCTGTGTCTACTGTTACTTTGTTAAGGCCATCTAAGTCTGCGATAAGAGGGACGTAAGTACCTTCTGCAGAAGTACCATCGTGTTTGTGACCTGTGCTGTTATTAAAAGCATCTCGTATTGCGTTAAACTCAGCATTAACTGGTGCAGCTTTAATAACTGCATTAGCAATAATATCAGCTACTGATTGTCTTGTATAACCTGCCATGTTACAACCTGTCTCCTACTCCAAATGTAATCACAAGACCCTGTATACTGTGTGACGCATTGGTGTCATTAGTTACGTATTTAAATGAGGCTGACTTACCTGAGCCTGAAATGTTTGTTCTTTGTACAGGCGCAGGGTTACCATCAAAGATTGCAGTACTGTTATATAAAGCCTCGTTATAGTATGCTGCAGCACCCTCTGTAATTAGGGTAAAGTTAGTCGGACTTAGTGTTTCAATATCTTCATAATCATAAAGTGCTGACATAATAATCTCGTTGTCACCTTCTGATCTTAGATATGTTGCGACTGTGTAATAAACTTTACGTTGCTCTGGGTCTTGCATATGAAAGAAAGGAGTTTGGAAAACACTTAGGATGTTTTCACCGTCAAAGTCAGTACCTCTTTCTTGTCTATGCACTTTACCATTTGAGTCACCATGTATTACAAATTCATATTGACCTATGTAACCACTAGCAGCACAAGTAGTAAATACACCTAACATCTGTCCGTATTCAAACTGTAATCCGTTAGGTGTTTGTCTAAAGCCACCAATAATTCCTTGACCCTCTGCAGCACCTAAGAAGTAACGGAACTGTGTCTTCTGTCGTATAACTACTGCGTCTAGTTTATCTAGGTCTACATCAAATACAACATCTGTAAAGATAGACTGAATGTCTTTTGATACTGTCTCTAGGTTAACGTCACCAATCTTATCAGTACCACTGACAGGGCGTAGACCATCTTGTGATAAGAATAGTAGGTCACCACCAATCTCAATAACACTGTCTGTAGCCATACAGCCTAGATCGTCTGTAACTTCTTGCAGTACAAAGTTTGAGATGTTGTCTCCTGCAAGCTTACGAATGTTGTTACTACCAAAGATGTATAACACATCACGGAAAGACTTGATAGCTACAATAGGAAAACCTACATTAATAACACCTGCACCGTTTGCTGGATCGAAGTCTGTTTCATTATAAGGTGCAGAGAACCAAAGGTTAGTTGACTCTGTTACATCTCCTGCTAAGAACAAGTGATTCTTAAATACGTGAGATACTTTAGGTGCAGTTGGTGCCGTAGAAGCAGTAATCTGTGTATAAGTAGTACCATCATAAGTAGCTGCAGGGTTTACACCATCTGTAATTACTACTTTGTCATCACCCCAGTTATACTTAGTAAATCTTACTTTAGGGTATGTTGATACATTTACACTTGCAGGAGTAGAGATAGTAACCCAAGCTTCAGTAGCTGTATCCCAATAGTAAAGATAATTAGTACTTCCTGTATCATAACGTGCAGCTAATATACCATCGTTAATACCATTTGCTACACAAACACCTAATACATTACCAAAACCAGGTACTGTTCCGTAATCATTACTGTAACCGCTTATCTTACGGTAACCGCCAGTAACAGCAGGTTCATAGTTAATTAAACCAATAGCTGAACCAGGGGAAGTCTCACCTTGTGATAACACATCACGACTAGTGTTAAGACCGCCTTGGCAGAATACTTTAAATGAGGCGAGATTGTCAGCCATTAGCTAACTCTTCCTAAGATAGCATTAGAAGAATTATTTCTTTCTATTACAGTTGATCTAACTCTTAATGGATCATCAATAAGAACTCTTCTCATAGATTTAATACCATTCTCAAAGTTAGCCTGGTGTATTGAAGCACTTTGATCATTAGATCTAAAACGCATCATGTACATCATTGCTCCATCAATAACCACATGTTTAAATCTATCTGGAATTATTGCGACATCATCAAACAAACTTAGATCAGAAGGGTAAGACCAATAAACATACTCAATTTCATAAGCAGCATCAGGGATAGGTGTCACACCAAACTTCTCTTCGTTAGTCTGATAAACTAAAGTAGGAGCAGAAATACCTGCAGCATTACCAGTATCGTCTGATTGTCGATAACGTTGAATATACTCGTCATACGTAATGACAGGGAGATGAGAGGGCATATTCTGACTAGAGGTTAGTTCTTTAATATAGAAAGTTTCCCAGTCTGCACTAGAGTAATCTGCAGGGAAATCATATAGGCGAGTACCTGCAGTAAGTGTTTGAGTGTATGTATTCTTAAGGAAAGGCCATTCCTGTCCTGTCTGAAGAATATTTCTTATAGAGTTATTGATTGCATCTTTTGCAAGGGCTTGTACGTTACGTACTGTATCAAAGCCATCACCAGCAGTATCTAGTGTAACTTCGTTAAGTCTACGTAGTAACTCATTAATTAATGCAACGTATGTAGCCATCTTACATCTTTCTTGGTTCTATCTCTGTCTTACGGTGTGCACGTTTAACATCATCAAAAGTTTTTACTACGTGGCACTCAATGTGAGTATATCCGTTATCAAGAGCAAACTTGTATCTGTTGTTCCCTATAAGACATCTGTACCTCTCTTGTATATCTTCTGGTACAGGTCTACGTTCAAACTTACTTATATCTGTCTGTTTAAAGTCTTTATCTAAGCAAACAAGTATTGGGTGTATCATCCCTTTTAGTTCTAGGCTTTTGTGTAGTGTTCTTTCAAAAGCAAGATCTGGACGAGAATCACTAACTGAATTTATATTATCTAAAGGAAGTATAATTGTATCAAACAGTTTTTGGGAGCACTTTAAAATTCGTTTCAAATCTTTTTATCTCTACATCTAGGACTTCAAAGTATTTCTTGAAGAGGTCTATCCACCATTCCCCAGTCTCTACAATCTTGTGTGCGTTACTACCATCTGAAAGAATAGTGATAGCTTCTTTTGTAGAGATATTAAAGAACCCACCCTTCTTAACTAAACTCTGTAAGTGTTTCATTACATTGTCTAGGTAGTCTGGCTCAACGTGTTCCATTACGTCACAGCAAACTACAAAGTCAGAAGGAGTTGGATCTTTATCTTTTCCCCTAATACCTGGGTCATACTCTTGTATAATGTACTCAGGTTTCTTTTTATTCATGTAGACTTTGAACTTACCGTTAGCACATCCGTAGTCTAATATTTCTTTTACTTCTAGGCTCTTCAAAAAACCTTCGTATCTAGGAAGCTTGTCTATACTGTGGCCACCACCCCACTCGTTTTTAGTCAAGGCGTGGGTGTCATTAAGGACTATTTTGTAATCAGAAGAAACTAGATTCATGTGAGTAAGAGGGCCACCGAAGCAGCCCCCTCCTTTATTTTATTACGCCAAGTTGTACTTAGCTGTAACCAACGCCTCTGGGCGTAGGATTTTTCTACCGTAAAGATGCATACCACGGACAATGTCAGCGAATGAATCTGGATCACGGTATGTTTCAGTCTTGTTGATTTGCTCCGCAGTTGCGACAGCAGAATCATGACCTGCAACGATAACACCATAGTTAGTGTTTTGGTTTGCTGTACCTGTTGTAGCAGCACCAGTACCAACTGCTGGTAGGTTTGAAGAAGAGTAAACTCTGAAACCATTCCAGTTGTTGATGACTAGACCGTTACGTAGGCCACCTGAAGCACCCCAATCAGATTGTAGGAAACGTGAATCTTCGTCCATCAAGATTTCCATCATGACAGGATCAATTACGATCCAACGACCATCTTTGTCAACTTGCTGTTGATCAAGTAGACGACCCATACGAGCAACCAACATAGTTGGTGAAACGTAATCTGTTGGTAGTGCAGTTGCACCTGGCAAACGTGCTGCAACAGGGATCGAATGGTCATCAGCACCTGAAGTAGTGATGTTACCAAAGTCACCTTTGTTTAGCTTGTTTGCTGCAAGCAATTCATCTGAACCTGCAGATGTGTTTGCTTTTGTACCGTTAACTGTTGTGTTAACAGTGTCAGCATTGCTGTGCAATGAAGACTGTGCATAACCTGACAAGTAACCTAGAACTTCTTGGTCATGCTGATCAGCAAGACGGTAAGCTGCACGGTTGGTAGCAAGGTTCATGAAGTCGATGTGGCTGTGTGCCTCTTCGATATCATCCATCTTGAAAGCGAAGTAGTTAGCTTTATCAACGACCAATGAAAAATCGTCATCTGATAAATCTTGCGCTGCGATGGTTGTGCCACGAGTGTATGCAGAAACTGAAATCTCAGGTTCCTTCATAATTTTCACTGTGTCACCTTGGTTTGCGATCTCCCCGAAATATTCGGAGTTCGTGATGTCACCTACAACTGTGCTCTTCCTGAACGCAAGCTGCACTTTTTTTGAGTAGATGACTGGGGAAAAGTTCCCATTTGGCAGGTTGGTATAACCTGAAGCGGATGCAAAAGCCATAGTTAAATCCTCCATGATATTTGGCTTTAAAAGAAAGCTAAACACCTGAAAGAGGCTGATCGTTTTCTAGGGTGCAGATAGTATCCAGTTGCGCAACCAGATACTTACTGGGCCTATACTTGAACAGGTAGTTCTTTGTAGTTTAGACTTTTATCGTGAAAAAGTATCTGTAAAGGTAGTCCATAAAAGGAGGCTTTACTTAGATACGTGTAGTTATATTGAACACTTCTTAAGTGTCAACACTTTATCTGGCTGCACCAGACACATCATAGATAAATTTCCCAGTTCTCATTGCTTCTGAGATATCATCCTGACGTTTCTCAAACTCCTTGGCTGACATCTTAGCTACATCAGATTCTTTGATTTGCCCTGATACACCTTTAGTGTCAATAGAAGTACGAGTTCCTTTAACAACACTAGACGCTGCAGCTTTCTTAGTATTCTTTTTAGCTGTTGGTGTCATATTGTTGTCTACTTTGTATAGATCAATTACACGAATAACAGAAGCAGGATCATCCATATTTTCATAAAGTGCATCCTTTACCCATTTAGGTTGAGCTTCTGCCCAGTTGTGAAATTCATCTGAAGATCTGAGTTCATCAAAGTCATCATGAGACTTACGAATAACATTCTCTGCTTTCATTCGTAGAGCTTCATTGTGAGCATCATCTAGTTCTTGTAGTCTAGACTCAGCTTTGCTGAACATTTCTTTTGCTTTCTGAGAAGCAATTTGCTCTACAATACCTGCTACGTCTGGGTATTCTTTAGCCCAAGCCTCAATGTCCTCTTCAGACTTAGGAGGTACAATACTCTCTTTTTGTTTACGCTTTTCAAGAGCTTCAATCTTTTCGTTCCACTCTTTCTCTTTTTCTTGCATGTGCCTACGTAAGTCACCGTAGCGTTTCTTAAAAGATTTCTCTTCAGCACTTAGTCCTGCTGTGCTATCGTCTTCTTGTGTTTCCCCTTCCTGGGTGGATTGTTCTTCTTGTTGGGTATTACTTGTGGCTTGTACCTGGGTGTCCTCAGTATCTTCGCCACTGGGTTCACTTTCTTCAACATATTCTTCGCCACGAGCCTCTGCCTCTAGTCTAGCAATTTCTCTTTCTTCTTCTTCCATTTTACGCTTACGTTCTGCATGGTTAAAACCACGATCTACAAAACCTGCGTTCTTAGGTGATTGCATTGTCATCATTTCAGGCATATCTTTTTCCTTATGTTGGGGCCAGCATCCTGCTGGGTAGCCTTATATTTATTTGGAGTATGTCTAGGGTTAACGAGAACCCAAACCCATACGCCTTGGTTGAATCTCTTCTTGAGGGGGTTGTTCCTGAGGTGTTTCTTCTTGACCTGAAGCTGCACCAGTTAACTCTGGCCCTAGTACTTTATAAAGGACAGCACCAACTGGCATTTGAGAAAGCTCACCAATAAGAGTTTTTTCTTCATCAGGAAGAGCATCATACCTCGTTTTCAATACATTTTTATATTCTTCTAGTTGCATCTTTTTTTACCTTTTAAAATAAGTAACTCTTTTGCAGAAATCCTTGGGTACTCTATTAGATCATACTGTTCAAAGTGTGGTCTAAAAGTTTCTATAATTAATTCTTTATGAGGAGAAATACATTTATAAACGTCATTTGTACTAGGCTCTACATAAGACCACTGTAATGCATCAAGTCTAAATTGACTGTCTACGTCTGTTGTTAATCTTGGGATACGATTAAATAACTTCCAGTGGTTATGTACAGAAAGAATAATAGTACCATTTTCAGAGGTAAGATCTATCATCTTTTCAAAAAACTTTAAAACATCATTAAGAGTTTCTTGATGAGAGTACCCAAACCAAAAGTTAGTAACTAAATTAAAAGAAGTACCAGGATTAAAATAAAGTAAGTCTTCAATAAAATAATTAACTTTGTAGTCTGTATCTTCAATGTGTTGATTAATCATTAAATGTGAACGATCAACACCATACCTTTCAAAAGATCCTTTTGCTTTTCTTAAATGATGGGCAGTACCACAGGCTACATCACACCATTTATCTTCTGAGTTTAATAAACCTTCAATAGTTTTTATTTCAAAGTTTATATCTTCTGCTTGTAAGGGGTGGTGGATATATCTTTCTTCGTAGACTTCTACCACATCTTTACTTTCGTAGGGTTGTTTAGACAACTTCACCATTCTCTCTAATAAACTCTGTGTTCCCCCCTACAACATCAAAGAGTTTCATCCAAAAGTTTTTAACTGGTGTAAAAATAACACCATGTTTGTTTTCACCGTAGTAGTATTTACCATAAGATACGAGTGGATCAGCAAATGTTTTAGTAACAACCCACTTAAATACTTTTGATTTACGCATGAGAGGTACAAGTACTTCAGCAGTCTTGTAGTAACCTCTACGATTACGATCAGTCATATATTCATCACGGTATCTACGTACTACTTCATCCATAGTTCCGTTACCATAACGAGCCTCTAGCATAATGAAGCAGCAGCCAGAACTTTCAGAACTTGAAGGACTATCATTGTTGTCGTCATTGCTACTTGTACTGACAAGCTTACCATCTACATATTCTTTTCCGTCATTCGGTGTAAAGAAGTTAGCAACACTTTGAAGAAAATCATTAGAACCTGTGTCGTTGTTTCCGACAACTCCCACTGGTGCGGAGCTACTGTCATCTCCTCCACTTCCAGACGTAAGATTAGGTGGTCTAAGAACAGGTCTAACTGTTTTTTCTCCTGGTGTAAACACAACTCTTCCTGTGTCTCTATCGACTGTTGCAGCAGAAGCTGTTGATGCCTGTGTTCCTGCCCCAACGGTGACTGATCCACCTCCTGTAGTAGGAACTTGAACAGTCTCTGTAGTTCTTTCATATACTTTTTCTGAAGGGTTATAAACCATACCAGCAGTAGCAACTTCATTCATTGCACTATTGAATGCTTCCGATGATCCAAATCTGTCTTCAGTAAGTGCCATATCATCTGGTGCGTTGACACTCTGCGCAGAAAGAAGAGCGTACTCCATTTTCTTTTTACCAAGATCAGAACTTTTATTAGCAAATTTAACGATGCCAGGGGCTTTTCCTAGAAACTCATCAATAGCCTTTTGAATACTATTAGATACGTCTGTCTTTCCTAAGTAATCAGCCATACTTTTATTTGCGTATGCTGTTGAAAGAGCATCAATCTGAGAACCAGCATTAATAACACCAGCACCAAGTGTTCCAACTGGTCCCAATATTAGTCCTGCTAAAGCACCTGCACCTTTCATTGTATCAGCGTTAAGAGCATTATTAAGTGCATCTTGTGCAGCTTTAAATGGGTCTACAACACTAACTCCACTTTTTTCTTTGAAGTAATCTGCAGCATCTCTAGACCCTTTATCAGTACTTAAATCAAACTTTGGATCAGAAGTTGTTTTAATATCTGGCTCATTACCACCATCATCCTCACCACCTGTAAGAGTTGTGTCAGTAGTTGTATCATCTACCTTAACTTCTTCATCATCAGTAATACAATTAAATCTTTTTAGGTTATCTTCAGTAGCTTCAACAAACACATCAAAGTCTGCAGGGGTAGAAGAAATAATTTTACCATTAAGAGTTAGAACATCAATTCTTCTACAGTCTGGTGCGACATACTTCTTAGTGACCATACCTGTCTGTGTAGTCCCAGGAGTTGTTGTACTATCACCTGTAACTGGGGTAGTACCAACTACACCCTGAACTACAGGCTGTTGATTAACGAGGGGTGTTGAAGAAGTAACTGGTTGTCCAGATCCTGTAACAATTCCGTAGACCCCTGAAGGATCTTGCTGTGTTGTAGCAGGTTGTACTTGCTGTGTACTTGCAGGTGTTTGACCTGACGTTGGCATTTGTACTTGGGTAGAAGGAACAGTAGTAGAAGTATTACCAGGAATGAAAGTACCATACGCAGCCTTAACTACATCCTCATCTTCCATTGACATAATTTCTTGTAGAAGCTGTTGATCTTCTGCAGTCAACTCTTCTTCCATACCTTCTTCGATAGGCTCTCCACCAATACGACCATCTTCTGCCATTTCACGTAGTCCAAACTTAGCTTGGTTACGTAGAGCTTCAAATAGGGCTAGGCCGTGGTATTTAACTACGTCTGCAGGGACAACGTACTCACCCTCAGACAGCATAGCAGGAATATCATCTCGAACTTCTTCAGCAGTAGAACCAACAGGAATGTCATTACCTGATACAGGATCAACTCCTACAGTATTATCAGGTACTCCACCTTCTTGCATAAAGGCCATTTCCATTTGTTTGTTCATTGCTACACCACCTTCACTATAACCTTCATACTCGAAATCTAATTTGGCATTTTTAGCTAGTATCAAAGGCCCGATCTGTATAACCTCTGTTGCCTCACGTACTGGAACATGTTTATTTTCACCTGCACGTACATAGAAGCCACCTTGTCTGCGTGGGTCAAATCCTACTTGTGTCCACTCAGGATCATTTAAATATTCTGCTGCTTTAGCACGAATAGCATTAACGTCTAAATCTTCTACGTATCCTTGAACAGTAGCATAAGGTGTTTTATCAATCTCACCAGTACCAATTCTTTCACTAGTTTTTTCAGATGCTATAAACTTTACAGGCTCACCTTCTCCAGAACGATAATGAACTGCTTTCGCATAATGTCTTCCTTTTTCAGCATTTTTAGAAGACCCTGTAACAATCCATGTATCATGATAATTATACGCAGGTATGTCCAATCTTCCATTAAATAGATCACCTATTTTTAAAGATGATTTATTAACGCCCATTTCAGCAGCATTATCTAATACAAAGAAACCATCTTTTCTCTGACCACTATTTAAAGCATATACAACAGCTTTATCACTAGGCTCACGAGGTAGAGCATCCCAAGCATTAACAGGTTTATACTTGTCAACGTTGGCTAGATGTTCTTCCCTAGTAATTTTATTTTCTAGTAAAAGTCTTGTAGACTCCTCTAGTTCAGGTGTTTTAATAGTAGGGTCAGCTACACGACCTGTTTCTATTTCTTTTTTAGCAGCTTTTTGCCACTCTTTTATATCATCTATTTCATCTAATGCAGCCATACGCATATCGTAGTCTTCATTAGACATCTGAGGTTTTCTGTCTGTCCCACGAGGCATATCTTTCCAACGAACTATATTACCATCAGGACCAACAACCTCTAGATCATCCCCTGTCATTTTTGGAGATATTCTTTTTGTTTCTACATTAAACCCTTTATCACGAAGTTTACTACGTAGTTCTGGGTTAGTAAGATTTCCTTTACCCCACTCACTAATAATTTCGTCTGCTTCTAAAAGTTCTGCATCAGTATATGATGGTGTGCTCTTACGTGATACCTTAGGGATACTACTTGCTACATCCATAACTTCGTCTGTTTGACGAGCCATGTCAGCACCTTTACGTATCATGTTCTTAGCTGCAGTACCAAGACCAGGGATCAGACCAATAGCCTCTGTTCCTACGAGCATACCAATCTTGACGTAGTTAGGTTCTTCTTTCTTAAGTTCGTCTTCAATGTCTGCAACAGTAAATGCTGTACCTACACCAGGAAGACTTTCTAAAGCAAACTGACCAACATCTTTTGCTGCTTGTCCTTGATCTTTAATTTCACGATCATAGGCAATACCACGAGGGTTTAAACCCCTATTTTGTTCAACCAAAAAATCTGTAGGATTTTCTTTAGATGGTTCTGGTTTTTTAGCCATTTACTTCGTCCCTAAGTCTTTTTAATCTACGAAGACATGCTACATGTCCCTGCAACCTATAGAAGTCTTCTGGTGTTGTAGCTTGTTCCATCTGGACATGAACACGTTCAATCTTAGTGTCCATCTCTTCTACGAATGATTCCCAGATGTCTTTGTTGTTTACGAGTAGTTTGAGGCTCATCCTTGACCTTCACCTGTGTTACCTGAGAACCCTGGCTCACCTGGGGTAGGTGCTGTACCCGTTCCCATCTGACCACCCCCAGAGCCTTGTGTGTCCTGAACTTGAACACCTGCAGGAGGCTGTCCTTGAGGTGCACCCTGCTGTGGTGCGTTAGGGTCTACTTGAGGTGGGTTTTCTGCTTGGAACTTCTTTAGGATCTCAGCTTGAATTGCTGCATCTGACATTGAGTTAGTAAGTTTATCAGGATCAAGATCCATAGACTTAGCAATCTCACGTATAATATAATCCATTTTTGCGAAGGGTGCAAGTACTGGATTCTGTACAACACCAAGAAATTGCATTAGGCGTTGGCTACGTACTTCGTTAGCCATTAGAGATTCAGTACCTTCAGCTTTAACTTCTAGGTCACCTTTAATTTCTGAGTCGTAGTCAAACTGCATGTTAAAGTTAAAGAATGCTTTACCTAGAGGACCAAGTAAGTAGTCATCAATATTCTTAACAACAGTACGAATGCTACCATTAGCAGCAGACATAAGCATACTAATACCACTTGCAGTCCGACCCACACCCGAAATGCCAGTCTGACCATGCGCAAAAGACGGGAAGCCAGTTGATTCATCTGCCAGTACCCTTGCCTTGTCGAACATCTGCATGTTCTCATTAGATACGTTAGGGAACTTGGTGCCGAAGATGGCCTGTCCTGGTGCTCCCCCCATTCTACGGAAGACCTTGCCTGGGTAAATGGATAGGTCTTGACCAGGAGCTAGATTTGTTTCATCCACTTCGATAAGCAAACTACCCGAAAGTGCAGCATTATCTACACTCATGCGCATAAACCCATTCATTAGAGTCTGAGTATCATCCATATTCTCTGCAATACCTATACCAAAGAATGAGTAAGGATTTACTTCGTATGGGACAGCATAGTATGGAAGGATTGCAGGAGTGAATGGGTTCATTACAAGACGTAGAACCTGACCATTACAAATCCATATGTTTACAGAAACTTGATCTCTGTCTTTCAACTCTTTTGGAATATCTACGTCATGCTCTTCTAGAATAGAAGTATCTACATAACCCCAGAACTCAAGAACGTTAAATCTTTCTGATTTAGTTTCTTGGTCTGCGTCTTCCATGACCTGTTCCCACCACTCTTTGGTGTAGGACTCGCCCATCTCAATGGCAGTATCAATAGTGTTAGCTCTAAAGAAAGGTCTATTCTTTAATGATCTCATCTGAGAACGAGACATCTTATGTCTTTCAATTACGTACTCAGCTTCGTCCATGTTGTTAGCATCAGGGTCAGGATAAAAGTTCCAGATACTAACACTAGATGTTTGAGGCACAGTCTTAATTAAGGGACTGTACTCTCCATCCTCTGACCAAGAAGGGTACTCTTTATCATAAGCAAATGGGCCTTTCATAACGCCTGTGCCAAAGAGTGCAGTCTCAAATGCTGCAATACGTAATTGCTTACGAGCATTTGATTCCTCTAATTGATCATGGATTTTCTTTTCCATCTTCTTAGCTGCAACCATAGCAGGATGGAAAGTAGCTTTTGTTGGTGTAGTCCCTGGACCTTCTTCAAGCTTATCTTCTACTGGTTCTAGTTTATTTGAGAGACCAGCTAATCTTTCTCTAAGATCAATGATAGTCTCACCAGGTTGCAAAGCCTCTAAAGTAAAGGGAGTCTTTTCGTCAGCCTTTTGAATCTCAGGGTTTGTTTCAAAGTTAACTGTGTCCTCAACACCATCAGGAAGAATAGTTGGGTTAATAGAAATAGGAAACTTGTTGCTACCAAATAAAACATCTGTGATCTGACTGTAAGCAGCTAGAACTTTAGTCTTGGTGACTTTAACAAAAACACGAGACTTCTCAGTACTAGTAAACTGAACGTCTGGTCCGTACACACCTCTGTAGTTTTGATATGCTTTAATCCATCTTTGTTCATCAGAGTAACGAGCCTTCTCAGCTTTAGAGAACTTTTCCTCTACAAAGCCAGTAATCGTTCCTACTTTTTCATCAAAGACTGTATCTCCGTCATTTATATCTTCTACATAGGAAGACTCATTGTCATCCATATAAAGTTCTTCTGATTCAAAGATGTCATCTTCTTCCATTGTATTTCCTTAGTATCCAAAGGTGGGATCTGTTGCTTGAAATCCTGTTCGTTGTGCTGCAGGATCGAAGTCAAATAAACTACTTCTTGGTCTTGTCATAACCCCATACCTTAAAGCGTCATATAAGTGATCTTCTGAGTTAGTGTCTACATCCTCAGGGTTTCTTTTGTCTAGAGGAATAGAGGGAAGCTGAGATATAAGACTAGTGCAATTAGAAAATATAACAAGTCTTGGTTCCTCTGTAAACTCGTCTATCTGTAAACGTCTGTGTATTTCGTTCTTACCTGCTACACGAGACCCTTTAGATCTATCTGCAGGTCTCCATCGACAGCCTTTAACAATCATCTGTTCTGCAAGACTAGGGCCAGTATCACCACGATTATGCCAAAGAGAAGAGTCAAGAACTCCATACCTGATCTTCTCCTCTTGTTCAATGTCCAGGATCATGTCAGCCAAATCAGTAGCAATTACCTTAGATACGTATAGCTCTCTGTAGACTATTAGCTGTTCAGATCCTGGAACAACTGCGAACCAGACTACACCAGTATAAGACCCATACCCATAATCACAAGCTCTGAAACGAACCCAGTTACTTGGTATATCGAATGGTTCAACAACATGGATGCGTCTGTTAAACTCTGGGAAAGCTGCTCCTTCGTTAATGTCCCAGTCACCTTCAAGCAACTGTCTTCGCTGATGTTCAGGCAGAGATAGAAGGTTGGCTTCATACATTCCATCCTCAGATAGGTAAGGGTTGTCAAAGAGAGTAGCAGGAATAAACTTACGTTTAAATAGAGGCTCACCCTCTCGACTGTGACCCTTAGGCCAGCAGATGGTTTCACCATTTTCGTCTGTAGCCCAGAATGGTTTGTTAGGTGTGTTGGGATCAATGAAGTGTTTCTTTACCCACTGATGCCCTGGACCGCCTGGGTTTGATGTAGCCCTCATATAGAGTGGCAGTCCTGAAGCTTTTGTAGCACGTAGACGTGACCTCATGTAGTTCCAAGCATAAGGAGTAGGCCACTGTGTTAATTCGTCAAACCCAATCCAGTTAAAGGCTTGGCCTTGGTATCTCATAACATCGTCATCTCTGTCAAGGTAAGACATCCAGAGTGTAGCACCATTTGGAGCAACCCAAGTCTTATCTCTTTCCATGAACTTGATGCCTGGTATGGCCTGAGGATAAAGCTGCTTACTTACTGATATAAGTTCTCTAAGCTCTTCTGTAGACCTACGAACAAGTAGCATTCGTGCATGTGGATTTGCAAAGTACCTAACTGGGTCTGCAACCAACGAATAGCTTTTTCCACCTCCTGCTGCCCCACCATAAAGTACCTCTTGTTCTGTAGCTGCTAAGAACCTAGTCTGTGGACCTGGGTTTGGCTCGAATATTACCTTTTGTTTGACCGCAGAAGGGGCAACACTCTCCATCTCTGAGTTCGATGTACTCTTCGTCTGTGGCGAGGTTTCTGGTGCGCTTGCCACCAAGTCTTTCTTCTTCGATCTTCTGGCTCTTCCTTGCCGCTTCTTTATACTTTTGGGCATACCTGCGGTAGTTCGAGGAGGCTCTTCGCCTTTTTTCTTCCATTCTGACACGTTTATATAACCCTACATGTGAGATGTTTCTTCCAGATTGTTCAGACAGCCACTTAGCTACTTGTCTAACACTGTATTCTTTTAGAAACAACTTTGCTTTTTCAAAAAGTTCTAGTTCTTCAGGGATAGGAATCAGAAGCATTTCGTCTTCTTCATCCTGTTTGTAACCAAATGGTACGTGTCTTCCTACTCTTATAACAGGATACCACTCTCCGTTTTCCCCTCTTAGTGGTATCTGCCAGTCTACTTTGGTTGGGTGTTCAGCAGTTGAAGCTCTTTTACTCATCTTCTTTCGCAGGTAGAATAAATAAAGGCTCTGAAGCTTTTACTTCTACTTTATCTGTTTTAGTGAATCCTGCACGATCTAGAATGTCTTTAGCTGCTAACATCTTTTCTTTTACACCTAGGTCAGTTGGATCTGCCATAACAGAAAACATAGTATAAGCAGCCTTAGTAGACGATTGTGCTATGAACTTCTTTGTAAGCTCTGCAATCTCGTCTGTCAAGGCATTAACAATACTTGTTGAAGACACAGCGTCAGCATACCCTGCAAGTTTTTTAGCAACCACAGGATCTCCTTTTGCCTCTTCAAAGAGGACATCAAGAAACTTTTGCTGCTTTTCTGTTAGATTTCTTGCCATTAGCTTTCCTGTCAATATTCTCTGCTATTCTTTTATAGCTTGTTATAATAAGTATCTTTCCATTTTTATTGTATGCGTAGTACTTATTACCTACTTTCTGTATCATGTCACCAGATATAATACAAACCCAAGAGCACCAAAACCTATTAATAAAAGAACACCTGTTACAGCCCAAGTAATTATTGCTTCTTGTAGTTCTGCTTTACGATACTCTTGTTCTTTCTTTTGCTTACGAATCTTAGCCTCGATTGCTACTAGCTCATCCCAGGCTGATGGCCCCATCGTGAAACTTATATAGTCCTTGAGTTCTTTACGCATGGACTCTGCTTTACGCTTCGCAGCAAAAACTTCCAAACTTTCGGCCTCTACTGAACCACTTAAAGACTTCCACCACGGTGGGTTCTTAACTTGTTTCTCAGCCTGACCTAGATCAGACATGTGACCTGCCCACTTAGTTAGTTGGCTACCCATGTCTTGTAGATCTTTACCTACAGCAAACCCTTTCTTGAGGGCATTGAAGGCGACTGTTGCACCTGAAATAATAGTAACAGGGTCCATTCGCCTCCTCCCAAAGACTTATTAGACTTTACCTTCTCTCACGATTCTTCTGATATCAGCACGACCAATACCTAGATCGTTAAGTTCTCTGTCTGACATTCTCCAGAGGTGCATCTCAGCAATACGAGCATTTGCTTGGGCTTGTCTTGCTTCAATTAATCTTTTAAAGAATTTTTTCATAGTAGTATCTCCATATTGTTAAGTCAGGTCTTATGACCTTATGGAGATTAGTTATATGTTGTTAGTTATAACACACTACTATAAAAAATGCAACCCCGCTACCCGATAGGCACAAAGGTCTCAGTTACAGTGACAATGCTATCAATGTGTCCTGCTGCATTAGGGACTACCTGAATCTTATCACCTGGCTGTAACACAAGGTCAATAGTAGAGAACTCGTGATAGCCACCACCAGCTAAACTCTTATCGTTTAGGAAGTGTGAAGTATAAGCATCTGCTGCTATGTACCACTGGATAGTGACATCATTAGTGCTACCACCACCATTAGCTACAAGAATATACGTAACTTCTGCTGTACAGTTAGCAGGGCAAACATACACGTCTTCTACTGCTGTGGTAGTGTTGTGACCATAGACAGACTTCCTACGTGCTGGCTTGCCGATGCTATACTGAGTCATTTCTTCTTAGTTACCTTCTTGATAGTTTTAACTACCCAAGCCTCATTTACTTCAGTCTCAGGATCATCAGCAATGAAGTGCCCGTTCTCATCACGAGCACGTTCCATTACCAACTCTTCTTCTACTTTAGCTTTTTTCTTGGGTGCCTTTTTCTTCGCAGGAGCTTCTTGCTCTTTAATAAATTCTAGGACTTTAGCTTCTTTAGTGTGCCAAGTACCACGAATCTTTTGAGCAAGAACATCTCCACGAGGACCAAGGACTTTATCTCCTTCTAGTCTCATCATAAGAATTTCTTTAACCTCTTCTGTTCTGCTACTCTTGGATCACTTGGTTTAACTCTGGTAAGACCATTTGAGTTACCCATTACGATCCAGACCATACCATCACCTGCGTCCTTACCAATCTTATCAGAACCAAGTGCTTTACGTCTTGAATCTGACCAACCCTTTAGTGGATCTAACTTAGGCTTAGGAGATGTAGACCTTTTATTAGTCTTCTTTGTATCAGG
>Ga0213867_1000293_pt1 | contig 22947 bp, 18 predicted proteins | sample PICome_12_FD_160120 | JGI IMG/M metagenome (GOLD analysis project Ga0213867, IMG submission 160120) | Coastal seawater microbial communities near Pivers Island, North Carolina, United States - PICO540 | ecosystem: Environmental > Aquatic > Marine > Coastal | place: USA: North Carolina... | reverse complement strand
TTTCCTTGGGGAGTCTAGCTTGTATATTACCCGCAACGGAGAAGCACCCAGATCAAAAAAAATCGCTGGCAATCAATGCGGCCACTCGTTGAGCTTCCGCCAGGGGAGGATGCGTGTTGTGCGCATTGAGTTGAGCCTGTCCCCTTTTGAAAATATGGACGCGTTGGCTCGCGATTAAGTCCTCCAGCCCGCGCAGAATGCGGGCTTTTGAGCGCTTGCGCGGGACGGGCAAGATGCCGACTCGGGCGCCGCCACTGAGGGCTTCATAGATCATCGAGACGCTGTCTTCAGTCACCCAGCATTTTTCAACGCTACTGAGTTGCTGCGCCAACCAGCCAGGCGCGCAGTCGTTGACCCGTTGAATTTTGACTTGGCTGCCAAATGCCGCCTCTATGGCTTGAATGCTGGCTTCCGGAGTGCGGCGTGAATCGGTCAGTGTCCATTGCGTTTTGGGATCCGCGATTAGAATGTGTTCAATTTGCTGTTGTAGCGTTGTGGCATCCCAGCCATGGTGCTTGGAGGGGCCACCGATCAGAATGAGTCCGCTATCGGGTCTGCGCTGAGCTGCGGGTACCACGGTATTGAGTGCGCCTAGTGTGGGAATGATGCGCGAACCACGACGCTGGTCGTGTTGTGGCACGATGCAGCGATCAAAGCAGTTACTGAATCCGTGTGCAGGGGCCATCAATACAATTGTGGGCGCTTGCGTGGCGCGTTTGCAGGCGAGCATGGGAATATGGGTGCGGCTGCCGGCGCCGATAATTAAGTCGGGGTGGGGGTATAGCTTGAGTGCTTGCCGGAGCCGCGTGCTTGTCCAGAAAAGATCGCGCCAGCGAGCGGGTATATTTTTTATTGAAAGACGAACAGGTGTAATCCTGGCATGCTGTCCCAAGGCCTGCACCAAGCCCAGACTTTGGTTTTCGTGTCCTTTTTTCTCATCGCTGATCAGCCAGACTGTTTTTGCGCTTTGCATTGGGGGCATGCTGAATGCAGTATGCGCGAAATCCAAGCCTGAATCGATGTGATCGATTTTCTGTGGTGGGCATATCATGTTTGATAGCATCTGTGACCATGCCCCGACTGAGGAGTTGACTTTTCTGCAGGCTACTTTGCTTAGTGGTGCATGATTGCACACTTTCAGCCATGGTTGCTCGCGACCCGCCCGAAGACTTTGCCGGCGGCTATCGCTCCAGTCTTAGTCGCTTCGGCCATGGCTTGGGCGCATGGAGGCTATCAGCCACTATTGGCGCTGGTCTGCTTGCTGTTTGCGCTGCTGATTCAAATTGGGACGAATTTTGCCAATGATTACTTAGACGGGATCAAGGGAGCCGATACCCCGCAGCGTCTGGGGCCTCAGAGGGCGGTGGCGACGGGCTTGATTTCGGCCGCTAAGATGCGGCGAGCCAGTATCGGCGTGCTGGTGCTGGCGTTTTGTCTGGGCCTGTCGTTGATTCCTGCGGGTGGCTGGGGACTCTTAGTGGTGGGAGTTTTATCCGTACTCTGCGCTTGGGCCTATACGGGAGGCCCTTATCCACTGGCTTACAATGGGCTGGGGGATCTGTTTGTGGTGCTTTTTTTTGGACTGGTCGCGGTCGGCTGCACTTTTTATGTGCAGGTCGGGACAGTTTACATGGAAGTCTGTTTGCTGGGGCTGGCCTTGGGGCTGTTGATTAATAATCTGCTCGTGGTCAATAATTACCGTGACGTCGATGAAGATCGACGGCACGCAAAATGTACCTTAGTCGTCAGCTTGGGACGCCCTTGGGCGCTGGCGCAGTATGCAATCTCCTCGTTAATTGCCTTGGGGGTGACCTTTTATTTGTGGTGGATCGCCTACGGAGATTGGGTGTTATTGGCTTGCGGGCCTTTGTTTTACAGCCTGCTACAGGTCAATCGTTTGCGTTGTGCGGTCACAGCGGATGAGTTTAATGGCTGTCTGAAATCAGCCGCTTTGGTCGTCGTGGGCTATGCGCTGATTCTATCGCTGGCGATTGTTGGTAGCAATCTGTAACTTTTTCTCTTGGGATACGCTCGCGGGAAGCGAATCTGCGCTTGCTATTTGTCGCGGACTGCCTTTTTTTTCAGCGCTTATCACATTATTTAGTTATGAATTTCATCGATTTAAGCTCTTTTTCTGTTTTGGCACAAGCAGCACCGGCTCCTGCAGGGGGTGGATTTGCGGGACTCTTGCCGATCATTTTACTCTTTGTTGGCATGTGGTTTTTGATCATCGCGCCGCAGCGCAAGCGGCAAAAAGCGCATGACAAAATGCTTAAAGAGCTGAAAAAGGGGGATGAAGTGGTTACAAGTGGTGGTTTGCATGCCAAGATTACTCAGGTGGGTGATGACTCGTTGACCGTGGAAATTGCTGAGGGAACATCGGTTGAGCTGGGCAAGACCTTTGTAGCCAGCAAGCTAACAAAAGAGGCTTAATCGCCTCATCAACTGGGCGCGCTGCGCCTGTCATCATTTGAATCATTGCATATGTCTGGGACTATTCTTTGGAAATTTCTGTTAACCGCGGGCACTCTGTTTTGGTGTCTGGCCAGTATTACACCGCTGAAAGATCGGCCTTTTGAGGACTATTTGCGCTCACAAGTGACGGCGGATGTGGCTGACTTTGAGTCGATTTATGCCCGAGCGGAGGCGCGCGTCACGGAGCGCCAAGCACCGACTCTATTTATCGCATTGCGCGATTTGGGGAAGGAAGAGGGCATCAATTATGCCCAGTTTTTTCCACAGATCAACTTACGGGATGTGGCCAATCAAAACAAGCGTAATGATATTTTGCTGAAGCACCTGCTGCGCAGCGCCCAAAGCAATTTGCGTTTGGGTTTAGACCTGAAGGGCGGAGTTGGTTTTACGCTGAAGATTGATGAAGCCGCTCAAAGCGAGCTCTCTTCTTGGGAGCAGGAGCAACAATTGCAGGATGCGATCAGTATCATGGCACGTCGTTTAGACGGATTGGGCGTTGCGGAACCACTTATTCGGCCGCGCGGCAGCGATGCAATCGAAATCCAAATTGCAGGGCTCTCAACCAAAGACAATCCGGAGGTGATTGATTCTCTGAAAAAGCCCGCCAAGCTAGAATTTCGGGCGGTACACCCTAGCGTGAGCCCAAATGTCACAAATTTCAATCAGCCCCCGGTCGGTTATGAATTGCTCGCTGAGGAGATCGAGGACTCGAGTACCGGCGAGATTTACGAGCGCAATTACTTTGTGAAGCGGATTCCGGAGGCAACCGGTGAAATTGTGCAGGATGCCTTTGTCTCGCAGACTCAAAACGGTGGCTTTCAGATCAATTTAGAGATGACTTCCGATGGAGCGGATGTTTTCAGGCAGGTCACCGAGCGCTTGTTGAATAAGCCGCTGGCGATCGTGTTGGACGGAAAGCTCTACTCGGCACCCAATGTGAATGGTGTACTCTCCAAAAATGCCCAAATCACCGGATCTTTTTCGCAGCGTGAAGCGATCGATTTAGCTAACGTTTTGAATAATCCGCTTTCGGTCGAATTACGAGTGGATGAGGTTTACGAAGTGGGGCCCAGCCTCGCAGCCGGCTCGCGTGAAAGCTCTGTAAGCGCGGCTCAATGGGGCGCTTTGTTAGTGGTGGTCTTTATGCTGGTATACTACTTCATCGGGGGTGTAGTCGCGGTCCTGTCTGCCTTGGTCAACATCGCGATTGTGTTGGGCGTACTGGCCAGTTTGGGTGCCACTTTGACACTGCCAGGCGTAGCGGCGCTGGTTCTGACGCTTGGAATGGGTGTGGATGCCAACATTTTGATTTTTGAACGGATTCGCGAGGAGTTGAAGGCGGGTAAGCAAATTAAGCATGCGCTGGCAGGTGCCTTTGAAAAAGTGACGTCCACCATTGTGGATGCCAATGTGACGACGCTGATTACGGCCAGTATCTTGATTTGGTTGGGTACGGGGCCAGTCAAAGGCTTCGGCATTACGCTGGCCATTGGTATTTGCGCTTCCATCTTCTGTGCGCTACTTGTGACGCGTTTCTTGCTCGACTTTCTGGTGCACCGCTTGGGTTGTGAGAAGGTCTTGGGTTTGGATGTTTTCACTCACAAGAAACTGGATTTCTTTCGCTGGCGTCAGCCAGCATTTATTATCTCTTGGCTGATCGTTCTGACCGGTGTGGTGAGTGTTGCGCTGCACCATGATGCCATTATGGGCATCGACTTTACTGGGGGCGACGAGATCACCGTTTCCTTTGATCAGCGTATTGGGATTGATGGCATCAATGCCGCCGCCGCAGAGGCCAACTTCTCGCAAGTCAATCCTGTGTACCAATCACTGATTGGAGAGGATCGCGAGGTGCTCAAAATCCAAACGCCCTATGATCAGAGTCGTGCGGTATTGGGGGCTTTGCAAAGCGCATTCCCTGAGGCGAATTTAAATGAGGATGGGGTCACTCAAATTGGGGCTGCCGTTTCCAGTAGTATCCAGAAAAACGCGCTCTTCTCAGTCTTAGCAGCTCTTGTTGGGATTCTGCTGTATGTGGCCATCCGCTTTGAGGTTGGCTATGGCGTGGGCGCCGTGGTGGCGACCATTCACGATGTCTTGATGACGGTGGGTATTTTTGTCTTATTTGGCCAGCTGGGCTGGTTTGTGAGCGGTCAATTTACCGCTCCAATGTTGGCGGCAATTTTGATGATTGTGGGCTATTCGATCAATGATACAATTGTGGTCTTTGACCGTATTCGGGAAGAACTTTCATTGAATCCGGGTAGCAACCTGCGTTCGATTATTAATTTGGCCATTAGTCGCGTCTTTCCTCGTACTTTGTTGACCAGTGTCACCACGCTGTTGGCCGCTACTTCGCTGTATATCTTTGGGGCGGGCGTGATCAATGACTTTTCGTTCGTCTTCATTATCGGCATTTTGACTGGTACGTTTTCCTCGATCTTCATTGCCAGCCCCATTTTCTTCTGGTGGCACAAGGGAGACCGCCGTCATGTTGAGGAGCGGGAGTTGACCCCGAAACGCTACGAGTGGGAGGCAGAAGAGGCGTCTTGAGCAGTGCAGCCTCTAGGGCGAATGGGACTTTTGCATGCGATTTACTCCGCAGTAGCCAACACGCTGCTGCTTGGGTGGTGAATGGGATTTCTGGTCAATGATTTGGGAAACGCTTGCGGTGGATGCCGAACGCGCTCGCGATTTTAGTGAGCACTTTGCCTTGTCGCCGGTTCTTGGCACCTTGCTGGCTCAGCGGGACCTCACGGATACGGATGCTTGTGAAGCCTATTTGCGTCCACGGCTAGCGCAGCTTCGAGATCCCTTTGAGCTGACTCAAATGGAGGCCGCCGTCGCGCGCATTGAGCAGGCGATTGAGGGGGCGGAGTCGATTTTAGTTTTTGGTGATTACGATGTCGATGGGGTGACCAGTACCGTGCAATTGGTGCATCTTTTGCGTTTATTGGGTACGCAGCCCCGTTTTACGGTTCCTAGACGGATGGATGAGGGCTATGGGCTCAGCCGTGAGGCCATTGATCGCGCTTTTGCCGGTGAGGTACCGGATCTTTTTATCGCTTTAGATTGTGGGACCAACGCCCATGAGCCGATTGCCTATTTACGATCCCTGGGGGTGGAGGTGATTGTGGTGGATCATCACCAGGTCAAAGAACAGAAGCCTGCAGCTTGTATTTTTGTGAACCCACATGCACATGATGGGCCTGACGAGCCCTGGAGCCAGTTGTGTACAGCAGGCCTAGTCTTTAAACTGCTGCACGGCTTGCTTATCCGTCGCCGACAGCAGGCGGATCCCCGAGTTGAATCGATCCAATTAAAAGATTATTTAGACCTGGTTGCGATGGGTACTTTGGCCGACTTGGTCCCGCAAGTGGGCGAAAATCGCTTGCTCTCATGGTATGGCTTGCAACATTTGCGGGCCAATGGCCGTATGGGGGTACGTGCGCTGGCGGAGGTTTCGGGATTAGAGGCCAGTCAACAGATCAGTGGCGGAGATATTGCCTTTAAGTTGGGCCCACGCATCAATGCCAGTGGGCGCTTAGCAGATGCCAGTCTGCCGATCGATCTATTGTTGAGCCAGGATGCTGGCGCTTGTAAAGATTTGGCCCAGCAGCTGGACGCCATGAATCGCGAGCGTCAGACGATTGAACGTCGTGTGGCCCAAGAAGCAGAAGCACAAGTTTTGGAGCACTTTATGCAGGAGCCGGGTATTGTGCTTTTCGATCCGAACTGGCATTCCGGCGTGGTTGGGATTGTCGCCAGTCGGGTGAGCCGCCGTTTTCACAAGCCCTGTGTGGTGCTTGGGGCGGACGATGGGATGGCACGCGGTTCGGGGCGTAGCGTGCCCTCGGTGGACTTGGTTCAACTATTTCAGCACTGCTCCGAAAAATTGGAGCATTGGGGGGGGCATCCGATGGCTGCGGGACTTTCTTTACCAGTTGAGCAGGTGCCGGCCTTTACCGCTTGTTTTTTACAGGCTTTGCGCGAAAGTCATCCCCAAGGCTTACCGGAGCCAACGCTAGAATTAAGCTGTTGGATCGAACTCGAGGATTTGAGTGTGGAGTTTTTACAGCAAATGGAGCGCTTACAACCCTACGGGCAAGCCAATCCAGAGCCACTATTTGGTCTGCGTGGCGTGGTCTTGGATCAAGCGCCTAGCCTTTTTGGTGAAGGCAATTTTCGCTTCCATTTGCCCAAGGGCAGCAAGTCCAGCGGACATTGGTCAGGAATCGCTTGGCGGATGGAGTCCGCCCCTCCGGTGGCCCAGCCCATCGATTGTGCGATCCGATTTGGCTGGAATTATTGGCGCGGACAAAAAATGGCGCAGGTCACACTGGTCGACTGGCGACGATCGCTTTAGGCCGTTTCCCATAATACCTCTACCAGCAGCCGTGTGCGTATACGGCGATACCGCAAGGGAGTCGCGGATGCCTACTCTTGGCTGGTATCCGTTGGGATCTTATTCTCTACTGGCACGACGAGTACTGGGACCTTGCTCTTGATCCAGACATTTTGCTCTTTGAAGATTTTGGCGCTGACCGCCTCGCAGGCTTCGCCAATCGTTTCTACTGGCATGCGTCGACCTTTGGGAGTGCTGTTAAATTCGTATGCAGCTTGGATGATTTTGCTTGGAGCGGATTGCAGGTTGGCATCCTCTGGGATTTGCACCACCCAACCCACTAGGTCCTGGTCTTTGAGGTTTCCATCATTATCGGCCACTAAAATGGAAAATTGCTTCTTGATGGGGGGTGGGCGGTTGGCTTTTTCCTCTTCCTCGGCCTTTAATTCCATTTCGATATCTTGCATCACGGCCGCCACTTTGCGAATGTCGGGTTCATTGCGTTGTAAAATAAACTTGAGCGTTTCGATGTCGATTTTTGGCATAACTTTAAAGCATCAGTATCAGGCCCTTGTCCGGGATCAATGGTAAATCTTATTGTTTTTAGCGTTTGAATAATACTGAGGCGTCTTGGATGAGCGCATCAATTTCTGTGATCGATTCAATGGCGAATTGGTTGGGACGCTTACCCCAATCCCAGGTTTTGCCTAAAATATAGTAGTCCGTTTGGGTCAATTCGGTCGGTTTAATCGCGACGCTGTCGTGGACTGCTGTAATGACTTGCGGAAAGATGCCGTCTGGATCTTGCTGAAGCTGGGCCACGACAATCAAGCGTTCATCCTTCGCGTAAACGGCTTGAATGGCGAGCTTCCAGCTCGGATTGGGAGCGTCGATACGCAGGCTGATACGCTGTTCTGCTGTTTCCGCTGTGCTTGCTGTCTGGTTGAAAGTGCCCACCGCGACGCGCCTACAGGCACTTGGGTCGAAGTAGCGCTTAATGGCTTGGTTTACCTGTTTGGTGCTAACTTGACGCAACAGCTTTGGATAGTGATCAATGTAATCGGGCGCGAAGCCGCGCTCTAAAAAGCTCAAGACTTGATTGGCTACCCGATGGCTGGTTCCCAGGTTCACTAAATAGCTGCCCTGAAGCGTTTCAATGGCAGCGGCGACTTCCTCGTCTGTCACGCCATTTTCAAACCAATCGAGGATGACAGCATCGCTGGCCTGCAAGCCTAGGTCCAGTTGCTCAGGGCTAAAGCTGGCTTGCAGCAGCCAATGGCCCGTCGTGAGCAAGTCCCCGGTGTGACGACTATTGATGCTGTAGGTCAGGCCTTGCTGCTTGCGGACTGATTGCATTAATTTTGAGTGGAAGCTTCCACCAAGAATGTAGTTGCCCAGCATGAAGGGTAAATAGTCTGGATGGGTCCGTTGTAGCCCGGTCTGGTAGCCTGAGCAAACTGATACGCTGGTTTTGTCGGCGACGAAAATTCGGGTTTCTTTGGCTTGATTATTATGGGGCTTGGGATGTGGACTGGGTGTCGCCGAAGCACCTTTCCAGTCTCCAAACGCAAGTTCAACAGCTGCCATGAGTTGTTGGAAATCAATGTCGCCGGCAAAAATCAATCGCAGTGATTGCGGACCATAATGTTTGGTATGAAATGCTTGCAGGCGTTCGGTGTTTTGCCGCTCAAGGTCTTCAAGTTGGACTTTTAGTGGGGGGCTGTAGTTGGGATGAGTCTGCGGATAAAGTTGTTGGCTGATAGCGGCCGTCGCCAAATAATCAGTATGATGCATTGCCTGTAAAATACTGGCTTTTTTTCTTTGTTTTAAGTTTTCAAATACAGCTGGTGAAAAGGCGGGTTTTCGGATTTGCTCGGCCAGTAGATTAATGACAGCACCAGATCGCTGACTCAAAAAACGTCCTGAAAAACGTACATGATGGCGATCAGCCGCAAATTGAATCTGGGCGCCTAAACGGTCGAGTGTTTCCGCGATTTGAAATCGATCTTGAGTTTGAGTGCCTTGATCGAGCATTGCCGCTGTCAAACTGGCTAGCAGCGGGGCATCTGGCGGACTGGATCGATCGCCCGCGATTAGGCTACCCGTGAAGGAGACAACCTGTTCGATCGGGCGATCAATGGCAATCACTTCGATGCCATTTTGGGTGCGTCCAATCTGCATGGATTGGCTAAAATTAGTGGTTTGGGTGGTCGCAGATTTGGGTGTATGGATCACTCGAGGTGCATCTGGAGATGGGGCCTCGTCTGGAGTGCGAAAGTAATTAGCTGCTGTTGCTGCGCGACTAGAGAGTGGGTTTCCCGCCCCACCACTGGGCACAAACCAGCCGGTAGTCTGCATTTTGCGATTTAGGTATTTTTTTGCGACCCGTTGCACGTCTTCAATAGTGACTTCTTGGATGGCATTAGCTTGGTGCACATACTGCGACCAGTCGCCCATGGCGATAGCTTCATTGATCTGGTCGGCGATCGCGTAGGGACCATCGCGGCCGTAGAGTGTATTGGCATGGATCACCGCTTTGGCCCGCTTTAGTGCATCCTCAGAAATGGGATTCATTTGCAGGTTGCGAACTTCTTCTAAGATAGCGTTTTCGATTTCCTGGTGAGGACTGTCTGCTCCCAAGTAGGCCGCGAGCATGAAGAGTCCTGGATCGCGTAATTGGGGTGCGAAGGTGAAGCTGGCGCTCGCTTTGCCTGGATCTTCGAGGGCACGGTAAAGGCGCCCGGTCTTATCCGCACCCAGAATTTGCTCCAGTACAGCCAGTGCCGGCCAGTCGGGATGTGTCCCCTCTGGAGACTTATAGGCCACGATAACCACGCCGACCTGTCCACTGCGCTCAATGATGACCGACCGCGGACCAATTTGCTCCGGCTCGCGAGTGGTGACTTCTGGGATGGGGGCAGGCGACTTGGGGATGGATCCGAAGTGCTCGACAATCTGGGTCAATATTTCAGATGAGTCGAAGCCGCCGATCACGGTCAGGGTGGCGTTTTCTGGCCAGTAATAGGTATCGTAAAAAAGGCGCAATTTTTCAGCGGTGATCGCTGCAATATCGGAGGGCCAACCAATGGTGGGGTGTCCGTAAGGGTGAGCCACAAAGGCGGCGGCAAAGATTTCTTTTATCAGGCTGCGTACAGGATTATTCTCTCCGCGCTGGTACTCATTTTGCACCACCGTCATTTCAGAGGCTAACTCATCTGGTAGGATTCTCAGATTGCGCATTCGGTCGGCCTCTAATTTCAGTGCCAGTCCAATGGATTCACTCGGGAGCGTTGCGTAGTAATTTGTGCGATCGAAATAAGTGGTGGCATTGGAGCGAGCGCCAATCCGTTCCATTTGGCTGGAGTAATCAAGGCCATTCTCGGGGTTAAAACGCTCGGTTCCTTTAAACAGCATGTGTTCCAGAATGTGCGTGGCCCCAGTTGTGCCGGCGACTTCATTGCGAGCGCCCACATTGTAGGTGATCATGACCGTGGCAATGGGCTGCTGTTTATCTGGCATCAACAGTATGTTTAAGCCATTGCTGCTGAGGCGATAGGACTCAATTCCATCGAGGCTCTGTTGCGGCTCAATTCCAATAGGTAGGGCTGAAGCCAAGCTCAGCATGCAAAGAAAGTGAGTGCTTAAAAAAAATAAATGAAATTTCATGCTAAGAAAACAAGACACTCAAATTTGTGAAAGAGTTGCCCATTTTATGGCTATTTGCGAAAAAAAGAGTGCTTGGTTAGCGCAGCCATTATTTTGGATGGTTGAGCAGGCTGTTGAGGTCTTTGGAGCTGAGTAGCTCGATTAGCTTTTTCATCGCAGGCGTCAGGACACGACCCTTGCGATGGATCAGGGCCAAGGGACGTTTGTAGACTTTATCCTTGAAGGGGATGACTTTTAGTAGGCCCATCGCTTCTTCACGCACCACAGTTGTTTTGGGCAGAATGGCAATGCCAGCATCGATTTCGACCGCTCTTTTGACGGTTTCCACGTTATCAAACTCCATGATGGGCTCTGATCCAATATTGGCTTCGCGGAAAATCCGGTCCGTTGCCTTCCGGGTGGGGATGTCGGGTTCGAAGCCAATAAACTTTTCCTGGGAGAGTGCCTCTAAGCTGGTATGCTCACATTTAGCGAGTGGGTGGTTGGGGCTGACCACGAGTATGAGGACATCATCGTGGAAGGGCAGAATTTCAAGTTGTTTATGCTTTTGGGGGTAGGCGACTAGGCCGAGATCTATGGAATTGGATAGAATGTCCTCGTAAACCATATTGGCGCGTCGGTACTCAATGCGAATATTGACATCGGGAAATTTGCCGATGAAGGCTTTTACATAGGGCGGCAGTTCATGCAAGCCGATGCTGTAGACCGTTGAAATGTGAATGGTCCCACTGATGACTTTTTTCATCTCTTGTAGCTCACTGTTGAGCTTATCGTAGAGATAGAGCATCTCTTTGGATGATTTGTAGATTTTTTGGCCTTCCCGAGTCAGACGAAATTGCTTTTGACTGCGATCTACAATCAGCACATTAAAGTGCTTTTCCATGGCTCGCAGTTGCTGACTGACTGCAGACTGGGTGATACCATTGAGTTTTGCAGAGCGCGAAAAGCTTTCACTTTCCACCAAATCGGCAAAAATCTTAAAATTTTCAACATGCATATACGTACGCTTAAATTGTGCAGGACTGGATGCAATCTGATTTTGCAGATCTTCAATCCGGTAGGCTTGATTTTTTGAGTAAGTCGATCACTTAATGAATAGATGTTAAGCTATCCTGATTTTTGTGAGCGACTCGCGCAGGTGCAGTCTCGTATTGCCGCGGCCTGCCGCTTAGCGGGCCGCGAGCCAGCTAGCGTATCGCTGCTGCCGGTCACCAAATATCATCCGGTTGGCGTCGTGGAGTACGTCACCCGCAGCGGGCTGTCTGCTGTAGGAGAAAATAGGGTCCAGGAAGTCAGTGACAAGCAAGCGCATTTCGAGGGGGCCGTGCGTTGGGAATTGATTGGCCATTTACAAAGCAACAAAGCGAACACGGCGGCGCGTTTATTTGATCGGATCCAATCAGTCGACTCACTAAAGTTGATTGCGCGACTGAATCGAGCGGCTGAGGCTCAAGAAAAAGTATTGCCAATCCTTTTGCAGTGCAATGTTGCCCGTGAGCAGCAAAAGACGGGGCTTTTAGCGGAGGCCTTACCGGAGGCCATGGAGCAAGTACTGGCTGCTAAATACCTAGAAGTTGATGGCTTGATGACGATTGCGCCGATCGAGGATGGCAGCGGCTGTGCTGCGAAGGCATTCGATGGACTGCGTCATTTGCGCGAGGCGATGCAAGCTCGTTTTGGGCTAGCTTTGCCTGAATTGTCGATGGGCATGACGGGCGATCTGGAGGCTGCCATCGCGGCTGGGTCGACACAAATTCGAGTGGGGACTGCCTTATTTGGGCCCCGTCCATCGGCGTGATGCCCGGAGTTGTTTAGGGAATTATTTGAGTTGAATTGTAGGCGATTCCTCTTTAGTGCTGTAGCTATGCAAGCTTCCAAGGCCTTGAGTAAAGCGCTGAGTCATACCGACGCGGATTCAGGATCGCAACGCGATTTGGACTGGATGATTGTGCAAAAAATTCAACGTGGCCAAGTCGGTGCTTTCGATGAATTGGTGCAAAAATACCGCGCGCCTATTTTTTCGGTGATCTATAATTTGACCAGTAACCGTGAAGATGCCTCGGATTTAACGCAGGAGAGTTTTATTAAGGCCTTTCAGGCGATCTCACGCTTTAAGGGCAAATCGTCCTTCTTTACTTGGATGTATCGAATTGCGATCAATACCAGTGTGAGTTTCTTGAAGAAGCAAAATCGACGTCGGTATGTGAGTTATGAAGTAATGGATACCTGTATCGCACAGTCTGAGATTGTGGAGCGTTTGGCGAGTCATCAATCTGCCGATAGGGGTGCTTTAATTCGAGAATTGCAGGAAAAATTGAACGAAGCGCTGCAAAAGTTGTCTGTTAAACACAGAACCGTCGTCATTCTCCACGAAATTGAGGGCCTTGATCATGCCAGTATTGCTGAAATTACAAAAACATCTGTGGGCACCGTGCGCTCTAGGTTACATTATGCAAAACAAGAACTACAAGCTTACTTGAAGGACTACTGCTTATAATTTAATTGGTTTTGGGTCATGGATAAAAAGCAAGAAAAGACTTCGCCTATACAAGTTGATGCGTTATTACGTTTGAAGCGGTCGGAAAAGCCGGACGCACAATTTTGGGAACGTTTTGATGCGGAATTGCATCAACGCATGCTGCAAACATTGGTGCAAAAGGAGCCATGGTATCGGCAGTTATACTATGCTTTTTTACGCCCAAAAGTACAGGTGTATTTTGCAGCTACTCTAGCTACTGTGTGGGTCTGTGTATTTGGATGGCCGCTTACAGACTCAGAGGCTCCTTACTTGCATGCCGTGAAGACTGAGACGGCGGAATCCCCAGCTATTGTGAGCAATGCAATCACGTCGCAGATCGCATCCATGGATTTAGCGCCTGTAGTCGCTGCGCAATTGTTTGATCTGGAATCTTCATTTGCGCTTGCTGGCAGTTTTGATGACTCACAAGAGTTCACTTTAGGGACCCAAAGTCTTCAAAATAGTGGGCTGGCTACTCTAACCTTTTAGGACTGGATTCTTGATTTTGTGGAAGCTTAGGTTCATTGGGTGGTTCGCCGCAATTTTTTGTATTGGGCTCTTGTCGCTTCGCAGCTCTAGCCTTGAATTGCAGCAAAGTATGGTGGCACTCTTTGCTGAAAAGCAATCGGCTGTTTTGCGGATAAAAGCAGCCTATCCGCTGATCGATGAGGAGCAGAATAAGCGGATTGTGATCAAGAGTGGGAGTGGATTTTTTATTACGAATCAAGGACATGCCCTCGTTTGCGCAAGCCGTGTTATGGGCGCAGAGCGCTTGTGGGTGGAGTTTCAATCTCAGCGCTATGAAGTTGACGTGATCGGGCACGACCGGATGACCAATGTTGCGGTGCTAAGGCTGAAAAAAACGCCGACGGATTTTGATTGGATCAAGCTCAACGAGCGTAAGGGCTTGCCTGAATTTGGATCTGTGGCCTTTGCGATCACCTGTCCCTTGGATCTGGCTCCATCGCCGGTGATGGGTTTATTTTCGGGAGTCGACAAGTATCTGTGGAATCATGTGTTCCCCACAGATTGTATTCGTACATCCATATCCGCCAATGGGGGGCAAAGCGGTTGCCCAGTTTTTGATTTGAATGGCCAGCTTGTCGGCATGAGCGTGACGCCAATACCAGAGCTTAATGGTTCGTATTGTTTACCCACGAGCGCTCTAGCGCGTGTCAGCAGTGATTTGATGGATGTTGGACGCGTTCGGCGTGGTTGGATGGGCTTGGAGGCTAATGAACGCATCAGGAGTTCGGGAGAGCGTTGCGTTTATTTGTCAAAAGTCGTGCGTGGGGCTCCTGCGGATCTGGCAGGTCTGAAGACGGGAGATCAATTGCTGGCCATTCAATCTGCCCTGATCCACAGCCTGCTTGACTTGCCGAGCGCGCTTTTCCCTATAAGTGAACACGAGTCCGTGGTCGTTCGTGTTATGCGAGCTGACACCGTCATGGATTTTACTGTGAAGACAGTGCCGGCACCTTTTGACGGCACCGATCCGATTGAAGATGGCTCCCAACACGCGGGTTTGTTTTTACAATAGGCAGCGCTAATCAGTGCGTTTATGAAAATATCAGGCGCATGCCAAACCTGTTATTTATGCAGTGGGGCTTTTTTGAGCCTGAGCTGTACCGAGTGTTTTCTTAAGTCCACCATCAGTGCTTCTTGCAGGGCATCGACGGCAATCAAAGCACTGCCAATTGGGCATTCGCACGTCGGAGAATAGCTGCCAGACAGGACCGTGCCCACAGTGTCACCATCAGCCGAGCGCACGGGCGTTCCCTCGCGTGCAATCCGTTTTCCTGAGAGCGTAAAGTGGATGACTTGATGACTGAGTCCTTTTTGCTGTTGGCTCGCGAGTGCAACTTTTCCCATGAAATCCTGTGCCTTGTCGAATTTGACTGTCCAAGCCAGTCCAGCCATCAGAGGGGAAATTTTGTCACTCAATTCATGCCCGTAGAGTGGGAACCCCGCTTCCAGCCTTAAGCTGTCGCGGGCACCTAATCCGCACAGTTGGAGTCCGCTGGGCTGACCACACTCAAGCAGTTTTGAAGCTAGCTTTTCGGCCGCAGCAGGAGAACTGTATAGTTCAAAGCCATCCTCGCCAGTGTAGCCAGTGCGACAAACACGTACGCTTTCGCCCTGAAAGTTGAATTCTTGGTGCCCAAAACGCTTGAGTCCGCTAACAGTCCATCCGATATCGGTCAATATTTTCGCAGCTAGGGGACCTTGCAGCGCGAGTAGGGCATAGTCATCGGATCGATCGTCTAGTTCTACCGAGACTTCCCATTCGCGGATGCGTGCTTGCATCCAGGCGTAATCTTTTTCACGATTGCTGGCATTGACGCAGATCAGGTAATGGTCTTTTTTTAGGCAATACACGATGAGGTCATCGACAACGCCTCCTGTGGCATCGCACATTGGGGAATAGACCGCTTTTCCCTCAGTTAGCTGTCCCATTCGATTGACCAATAGGCGATCGAGGAATGTCGCAGCTTCGCTTCCACTGAGAAAAAATTCACCCATATGGCTGACATCAAACAGCCCCGCCTTTTGTCGCACCACGCGGTGCTCTTCTAAGATGCTAGTATACTGCACGGGCATGTTCCAACCGCCGAAATTGACAAAGCGGGCGCCGTGTTGCTGGTGAAATGCTTGGAGCGGAATGTTTTTGGCTGGGTCGGTCATAAAATATGTATAGTAGATGCAGGCCAATCAGGGGTCAAGGCGATCAAAATAATGAATATTTGGGAAAGAAACTTGCGAACTGAACCGGCTTGTTTTGTCTGTTGAATTAACCATTTTATGTCCTATCTAGGTATTTTTGATTTTTATGACGAAAGTAGTATCCGATTCAAAGCTCGCACGTCGCGAACAGGCGCGCCATTACATCCCTGCCAGTGAGGAGGAGATTGCTTCAATGTTGGCCCAAGTGGGCTGCAATTCCTTTGCGGAATTGTTTGATCATATTCCAAATGCGGTTCTTTTTGCCGAGAAATTGGATTTGCCCGAGGAGCTCGCTTATGAGGACCTAAAAGAGAAATTGCAACAAATTGCGGGCAAGAATCAAAGTGCATCCAGCTTTTTGGGAGATGGGCTATTGGACCTTGAACCATCAGCAGTGGTGGAGCCCATTTGCGCGATTCGTAATTTGACGACGGCGTACACGCCTTATCAACCTGAGCTCAGTCAGGGAACTTTAATTGCCCACTGGAACTATCAATGTGCGATGGCGCAGCTGACGGGTTTTGAAGCTGTCAACGCGTCTCTTTACGATCGCGCTTCGGCCATTTTCGAAGGGATTGCTGCAGCCATTCGAATGAGCCGTGGGCGCTCGGCGGCCTTAGTGCCGGAGACGCTGTATCCGGGGGATCTAGAAGTTCTAAAAACCTTGGCGGAGGGTACAAATGTAGAGCTCATTTTTGTGCCTGTCGATGCGCAAACAGGTTGCATTAACTCGAGCAGCCTGAAAGCACTGGCGACAGAGGCTGCCGATCGCTTAGCGGCGATCGTGTTTCCACAAGTCAATACTTTTGGTCTTCTGGAAGCGGTGGATGAGCTGACCGATTTTGCCCTCAGTTGTGGGGTGCAGTCGATTGCTGTGATTGATCCGTTACTGCTGGCGAAAGGCGGCCTCAAAGCGCCCATCGATTTTGGTGATAAGGGAGCCAATATAATCGTGGGTGAGGCACAACATTTAGCTTTAGAGCCTAATTTCGGAGGGCCGGGATTGGGGCTCTTTGGGGTCCGTTTGGATATCAAAAATCGTAACGGGGTGCGGGCTGCGCCGGGTCGTTTCATCGGTAAGGCTAAAGACATTGCTGGTCGAGAATGTCGGGTGGGGGTGCTCTCAACGCGCGAGCAGCACATTCGTAAAGACAAGGCCACCTCCAATATTTGTTCGAATCAGGCCTTCGTGGCCACGCTGGTTGGCGCAGCTCTGTTGGAGCGGGGGGACTCGGGGCTAGCAGCCATTGTTGACAAGATGCGAGTCCGTATGACCGAGCTGGTCGAGTCTTTGACTGCGCTCAAGGGTGTGGATATCGCCTTTCCCAACAGCATCAGCTTCCATGAATTGACGCTGGCATTGAGTCGACCCGCAGAAGAGGTCTTAGCCGCTGCTCAAGCGCAGGGAATCTGGGCCGGTGTCAACGTTTCGCAGCGCGTCTCCGGGGGGCGCCAATTGCTCAAACTGTCTTTCTCGAATCGGGCGCAAGATGTGGCCGGTCTATGCCGCGTCTTTGAGTCGCTGTTTTCACCGGGTGCTGATCCAGTGAAGTTGCGTCAGCCAGATGCGAATTACTTGCGCGCGCAGGCACCCGGCCTACCGAATTTTTCGGCGGAACAGATTATTGAATACTACCAGCAATTGGGGGAGTTGAATGTCAGCCCGGATGATGGCTGCTATCCGCTGGGTTCCTGCACCATGAAGTTTAATCCGCTGGTGAATGATTGGGCGGCTGGCTTGCCGGGATTCACTCAAGCGCACCCGCAGGCCCCGATTGAGGCAGTGCAAGGTTGTCTGGAGGTCTTGTATTCCATTCAGGAATGGTTTAAGAAGATTACAGGTCTGGCTGCGGTGACAACGCAACCCCTCGCGGGGGCGCAGGGTGAGCTGGTGGGCTTAAAGCTTTTTCAAGCTTATCATCGTGACCGTCAACAGCAGCGTGATGTCATCTTGATTCCTCGCTCAGCACATGGGACCAATTTCGCGACCGCCACGATGGCGGGCTTTGCAGGAAAACTAGGAAAAATTGTTTATTTGGAGGCCGATGTGGCGGGTCGGGTTTTGAGTGAGGATTTAGAGCGCCGTATTGCTGAATATGGCGAGCGGATTGCGGGTATTATGATCACCAATCCCAATACCAGCGGGATCTTCGAATCCTCCTTTAAGCAGATCGCAGATAAAATTCATGCCATTGGCGGACTTGTTTACATGGACGGAGCCAATATGAATGCGATTGCGGGCTGGGTGAACTTAGATGCATTGGGCGTGGATGCCGTTCATAATAATTTGCACAAGACGTGGACCATCCCGCACGGTGGTGGTGGGCCGGGGGATGCGATTGTGGCGGTGAGCCATCGTTTGGTGGACTACTTGCCGGGACAGCAAATTGAGTTTTCGCAGGGTCGTTATTATCCGCGTGCTGCTCACAAGTCGATCGGATCTTTTCATCGACATTGGGGTAACTTTGCGCACAAGGTCCGTTGTTATACCTATCTGTTGCGTTTAGGAGCGCAGGGTGTGCCTCGCATGTCGGCGATGGCGGTCTTGAGTGCTCGTTATTTGCATTATAAAATGCGCGATGCCTACCAAACTTTGCCCGCGGGTGCCGATCACGTAGACCGCATGCATGAATTTATTTTGACCTTAAAAGCGGAGGATTTTGAACGTTTGGAAGCCACAGGCTTGCGTCAAGCAGACGTCGCGCCCAGAGTTGGTAAATTGTTTTTGGACTTTGGTTTTCATGCACCCACTGTGGCTTGGCCTGAGCCTTTGGGGCTGATGATCGAGCCTACCGAGAGTTACACACAGGCTGAATTGGATCGATTTGCTGAAGCGGTGGCAGCCATTGTGCAACTGGTGCGTGAGGCGCCGCAAGTCCTGAACTCTGCGCCGCATTTTACCCCGATTGATCGGGTCGCGGAGGTGGAGGCCAATCGGACGGTTTGTCTCTCAGAGCCGATCGCAGAACTGCCTCCGATTAATGCGCCTAGAATTTCCTCCCGCACACTGGCTAGCTTGCCGGTGAGCGAGATCTATCAAAAGATTTTGGTGGCAGCGGGGGTGGAAATGGCATCCTGCTGACGTGGGGGGAAATTGCTTTAATTGCTGCGGGGGCTGATTGCTCTGCCTTCGCAGCAATATAGGAGTGTTCCAGTTTAGCCGAGATCCCCCGTCTCGTTTCGGGGGAATTTTCAGGGCTGCCTTAAAGTTTTTTGGGGTAATCGCCGCCTTGGATGCAGGCCTGCAGCTCGCTTTGTACGCGACCTTTATCTTCGGGGTAGGTCACTCCAAACCAGTGGCTACTGGTGGGCAAAACCTGGCATTGGTGCGCGTGCTTTTGCAGTAAGTGATTTACAAAATCGGGTAAGTAGCATTCGGCCTCCAGCGAGTGGCCATGCTGTTTAAAGAAATCGACCATGTAATCCTGCAGTAAGGGAAAGACGGTGGCGGGGAAGCCCCAGAAATTCATGGAGACTGAATCGCATGCTGTCAGCGTTTTGAGTTGGCCCTGACGATTCAATCCGGTTATCGCGGCGTCCGTCTGCGCAATGGAGCTGTATTCTTCGACCGACTGGAGCCGTCCGTCTTTGCAGGAGCAAAGTCCACGGTTAACGCTGCCATGTGGGGACAGCGTGTTTTGAAGTGGGTAGGCGACTAGGCTGAGCTCGGTTGCTTGTTGGTTTGTTAGGTGACGCGCCATTTGTAGATAAGCGTCTTGACCATAAAAATCGTCCGCATTGATCACCGCAAAGGGGGTCTGCAGTTGCTCACGAGCCGCCCATAATGCATGGGCCGTGCCCCATGGGCGGGTACGACCTTGGGGCAGATTTGGGAGCCCGATGGTATCTTCAAGTTCTTGAAAACAATAATCGATCGCAATCTGACCCATGAAACGGCTAGCTACTTGTTGTTGGAAGGCCGCATAAAAGTCTCGCCGAATGATAAACACGACCCGTTCAAAACCAGCGCGGATGGCATCGTAGATGGAGTAGTCGAGCACCGTTTCTCCATGGGGCCCCATGGGATCCATCTGCTTGAGGCCACCATAGCGACTGCCCATACCGGCAGCGAGGACGAGTAAATTGGGTTTTGACTTCATTTTGAGTGCGTTGAGATGAGGTCGACTGCTGCGCGTCGAAAGACAGGTTTTTGTTTGGTCGACACTTCGGGGGCATAGCGATAACCGTCTGCGTCAAATTGATAGAGAGCCTCGGCGCTCTGGACGCGTTGACGAATTATGAAATCCGCCATACGTCCGCGTGCTTTTTTTGCATAGAAGGAAATGATTTTGAAGCGCCCATTTTTCTCGTCTTGAAAAATGGGTTCAATGATGGGCGCTTGAATCCGATCTGTTTGGATAGATGAGAAGTACTCCTTGGAAGCCAGATTAATGATGTGCTCATGGCCCATGGCCGCAAGGTCTGAGGCAATCGCCTCTGCGATGCGAGCTCCCCAAAATTGATAGAGATTCTTGCCTCGAGGGGTGGCCAAGCGGGTCCCCATTTCAAGCCGATGGGCTTGGATGCGGTCCAGCGGACTCAGGACACCGTAAAGCCCGGATAAAATGCGAATCTGTTGCTCGGCTTGCTGGTACTCTGTCTCCGTCCATGCATCCAAATCCATGCCTTGATACACATCACCCGTGAAGGTGCACAGTGCTGGCCGTCCCGCTTCCAAGCTTTCATCGTAACTCTGATAGCGTTGACAATTGAGCTCGGCCAATTTTGGGCTGAGGTGCATCAAAGCCTGCAGTGCGGAACTGTCTAAATTTTGGAGCTGGCTGACCAGTTCTTGCGTTTCCTCGTAAAATCGTGGCGCATTGCTCGGCAGCGCGGGCAAGGGGCTATCGAAATTAAGAGACTTGGCAGGCGATAATAGTATCAACATGCTGCAAACCCAAAGCGTTGAGCTTAAAAACCGCAAGCACCAAGGCTGACGGGGAGTCATTCAGCCTTGCCAATTCTTTCTATGTAATGCATCCGCTTTAGTTGAAAACTATTGGCTGGCTGATTCTTGAGTGAGCTTGCGATGCGCTTAAAATAGTGCTGAGCACTGTGGAATTCGCATGGGTGTATGCCTGATGAAGTTCTTTTGTGTTCTGGGTCCTTTTAAAAATCAAAGTAGTGTATTGCATTTTTATAGGAGATCGCCTCCACCATATTACCGACGAGCTCAAAATCCATTGGTAGCAGACCCCGCGACATCTCATCGCCGAGTATGTTGCACAAAATTCGTCTGAAATACTCGTGTCGAGTATAAGACAAAAATGAACGGCTATCCGTTAGCATGCCAACGAAGCGGCTCAATAAGCCAAGTTGAGAGATTGTTTCAATTTGGCGCTCCATGCCATTTAACTGGTCTAGGAACCACCAGCCACTTCCAAATTGAAGTTTTCCCGGAACGCTACCATCTTGAAAACATCCGATTAGAGCAGCGATCATTTCATTGTCGCGCGGATTTAAATTATAAATGATCGTCTTGGGCAATTTCCCCTCAGAATTTAAGTTGTCGAGATAGGTTGCCAGCGAATGAGCATAATTCTCGTCAGCAATGCCGTCAAATCCAGTATCGGGACCCAGCTCCGACATCATTTTACTGTTATTATTGCGAAGTGCTCCAATGTGTAGTTGTTTTGTCCAGCCTTTTTCTGCATCCATACGACCAAATTCCATCATCATGGCGGATTTGAATTTGATAATTTCTTCGATGTACAATGCTGCTCCTTTTCGAACTTTGGCAAAAATTTTGGAAGCTTCCGCTTCGGATACAGACTCAGCGTAACAACGATCTAAGCCATGGTCGGAAAGGCGACAACCAGAAGCGTGAAAAAAGTCGTGGCGTTTGCGTAAGGCCAGAATGAGATCACTGTATGTGTCGATCTCCATCTCTGCGCTGGCCGCCAACCTTTCTAAATATGTATTGTAGTTGGGAGTATTTTCAACGCCCATGGCCTTGTCGGGGCGCCATGTGGGTAGCATTTGGATTTTAAATGTTGTATCAGCAGCAACTTCGCGATGGGCATCCAAAGAGTCGGCGGGGTCATCAGTGGTGCAAACTACGTGCACATTGCTTTGCTGCATTAACTTGCGAGCCGACAGGCCATTATTTAGTTGCTCGGTGCTCAGCGCCCAAATTTTATCGGCTGTAGCTGGCGAGAGTAGGTCGTCGACAGCAAAGAAGCGTTTGAGTTCTAAGTGGCTCCAGTGGTAAATCGGATTACGCAATAAATAGGGCATGGTTGCAGCAAACTGATCAAACTTTTCACGATCGCTGGCATTTCCGGTACAAAAGCGCTCATCGACTCCATTGCTACGCATCGCCCGCCACTTGTAATGATCACCATGCAGCCAAATTTGCGTTAGGTTCGTCCACTGGCGATCTTGCGCGACATCTGACGGCGAAAGATGGCAGTGGTAATCGATGATCGGCATCTTCGCTGCATACTCGTGATAGAGCTGCTGCGCAGCATCGGTCATCAATAAAAAATTATCATGAATGAATGGAGCCATCTTAGTTTTTTGAAATTTTCACTGGGGACTTTTTTGTGTGAAATTTGAACGTAGAATGCCTAATTGCAGGCCACGAATTTCTGCTAATCCGCGCATCCGGCCGATACAACTATAGCCTGGGTTCGGGACTGGGGGCTTTTTGAGATCATCGAGCATCGTGTGTCCATGATCGGGGCGAAAGGCGAGCTGCCAGTCAGTGCGACCTGCTTGTTTGCGACGATTCATTTCCTCCAGCACTTGTGAGACGACTGCGTACATGTCGACGGAACCTTCCAAATGATTGGCTTCGTAAAAGCTGCCATCTGTGTGGCGTTGGGTACTGCGTAAATGCAGGCTATTTATACGGTGCCCCCAACGTTGAATCATTCCGGGTAAGTCGTTGTCAGCGCGCGCACCAAACGAGCCTGTGCAAAAGCATAGCCCATTTGCAGGGCTATCCACCATGCTCATGATGGCTGTAACATCCGCTTCGCATGAGACGATTCGGGGCAACCCAAGCACTGAGCGAGGGGGGTCGTCTGGATGGATTGCCATGCGCACCCCGGCTTCTTCGCAAACCGGGATCACTGCTTCTAAGAAACATTTCAAATTCGATTTGAGTTGGTGCCGATCGATGGCTTCATAAGTTGCAAGCATGGCGCGCACATCCTGGATCGTGTAATTGAAGCTCACACCCGGAAATACATCGATCAGTGAAGATTCAAAAGTA
>Ga0213867_1000292_pt1 | contig 22948 bp, 5 predicted proteins | sample PICome_12_FD_160120 | JGI IMG/M metagenome (GOLD analysis project Ga0213867, IMG submission 160120) | Coastal seawater microbial communities near Pivers Island, North Carolina, United States - PICO540 | ecosystem: Environmental > Aquatic > Marine > Coastal | place: USA: North Carolina | collected... | reverse complement strand
GTAAGTTTGGTTGCGGTTCCGATTCCACCACCAGCTTGCTCAATGCGAATGTCCTGATTGACGATGATGTCATCAGCAGTGGTGGTTACACCAGCAGAACCATTGAAGTGGAGAAGAACAGAGGTGTCTCTATCACCCAGAAGTTCTGCTACTGGAGCAGTGAAGTTTGCTCTGTACTTGCCTACACCCTTCTCAACTCTATACTCATCAATGTAACCCTTATAAGCACCTGTAGCACCGTCATATTCGGCACCAAGGACCATTGGCTTGGTGCTTCCATAGTCATTGCTATCCGAGTAGGTAGAACCCTCTTGTGTGCCGTCAATGAACAGTTTCGTGTTGCTATCAGTTCTGGCAACGGCAACGTGATAATAGGTGCCAGTGCTCAGTCCAGTGTTGCCCAGAATAGCAGTGGTGGTTCCTACCTGCAGACCGATGCTAGCACCAAGAGAAACGACGTTGATCGCAGTATCGGAATCAGATCCATCTCTCAGGTCAAACAGAGTCTTCTTGCCAGTGATTTCATCTGGTCTGATGAAGAACTCAACAGTAAAGTCACCAGTTCCAAAACCAAATCCACCAGAAGTTTCAGCACTGATAGAATCGTTTGTACCGTCAAGATACAGTGCTGCTGTACCAAACTTGGGGAAGTTGGTGGAGAGTTGTGCGTCACCATTGAAGGTAACTGCCTGAGCAGATCTGTTTGACAGAACTTCAAATCCAGTGCTCTTACCTTGGATTCTGAAGTAAGTGGCATCTGCACTAGCAACAATACCAGTTGCCAGACCAGTTACACCGTCAGTATCAAAGTAGGTAACGGTGTTGCCGACTCCAACGTCTGTCGTGAGACCAGTTGCTCTCAGTCTTGTCTTACCAGTAGAAGCAAAACCAACAGAGCCAGACAGACCCTCAATACCAGTTGCGGCAAAGTAAGAGAAGCAGTTCAGGAACTCGACTCTGGCACCGTTAGTAAAGGAAAGTGCTTTGCTGTTTGGAACGATGAAGGTACATTCGTTAAACAGGAATCCTGCTTCCAGAGAATCACTTGTACACTCAGAACCATCGACGTAAGCACCACCACCAGCAATGTAGAAGGATGGTGGGGAATCGGCTGTATTGTATCCGTATGGATCATCGGCAGTGATATTGCTACCAAAGTTCAGAACGGTTACCCTCTGAACATAGGGAGATCTGGTTGTGATGGCAATACCAGGAGCATATTTAAATGCGTATCCTTTATTTGCTGGGGTGTCAAAGTAGAGTCCACCAACCGTCAGATCCTCAACAACGGTTCTATCATTCATCAGGAAGCAGTCTTCCTGTTTTGTTGCCGTTGTTGGCATAATCTTCGTAGCACGAAGACCAGCACCCTTAACTGTCAGACCTCTGGGAACCGTCAGTGGGAAGGTTTCCTCATAGACACCAGCACCGATATTCAGAACATCATTTTCACCAATGTTGCTGATCTGTGTCAGTGCGTATCCAACATTTCTCCATGGCCTCTCTGGTCTGTCACCCTCGTTATCATCACTTCCATTTTCAGCAACGTAATAAGTATTGCCAGGAGCAAACGACGTGGAGATATTTGCTTCTTGAGGATTCTGCCAGATTAACTTGCCACCAGAGATCGTCAGGATGGAGTTGGCAGCACCTACATTGTTGTTACTATCATAGATGGCAGTATCAACTCTTACAATCTCACCAGTGAGGGTTGTAGCACTGACAATACCACTTCTGAAGGTGATTGCCGTTCCTACGGTCAGAGTGTCTGTAATCGTGGCATAAGTGCCAGTCAGAGACGTTACAATACCAGTTGTGATCTTGGCATCAAGAGCATCAAGGTTCTCTACATCCAGAGTTGGAATTGTAGATACACCAGTAGTGATGAGGTTGGCAATTGTACCAACACCAGAAATGAACAGGTTACGTCCATTTACCTCATCATATACAACGTCACCAATGACGTTCAGATTACCAGCAATATAAACGTCATCTTGGAATGTTGCTACACCGACTACAGTAGAAGCCCCAGATACTTGAATATCGGTGACAATACCAGCAGTGATGTAGGCACTGGTGATCATGCCAACGTTGATGTTGGCAGCAACTAAATCAGCAGTATTAGCATCAATAGTGGTGATTGTAGCAGCAGTACCGACAATATCGGTAACAGCAAGTCCAGTGATGTTTACATCACGGGCATCTAGAGTTTCAATATCGACCGTAGTGATGGTCGCATAAGTACCAACCTGACTGGTGATGATACCAGAGGTGATCTTTACATCATTAAGATCAGCAGTTTCGGAGTCAAGAGTGGTAATCGTACCAAGACCACTATTGAAGTTGGCAATAGTACCAACACCAGCAATGCTAAGGTTACGACCTCTTACTTCGTCATATACAATGTCTCCGACAACATTTAAGTTACCAGCAACATATACGTCACTTTGGAAAGTGGCAATGCCAGTGACAGTAGAAGCACCAGATACCTGAATGTCAGTAAAGATACCACTTCCAAGAGTGGCATTTACGGCATCGAGGTTTGTTACATCGATGGTGGTAATCGTTGCGGCAGTACCCGTCAGAGAGGTTACTACACCAACATCAATGTAAGCATTAGTAATAATGCCAACTTGAGATCTTAAGTTGGTAACAGCAAAATCAGTGGCAAGACCAGCATTGACATTGAGAGTCTGGATATCACCAGTCTCAGAGTCAAAGGTGGTTATTGTGCCATATGTGCCGACTAAAGATGTTACTAAACCAGCAGCAATATAAGCATTGTGGACACCAAGTGTTCCACCAATAGACATTGCCTCATTTACGGTGGCAATGCCAGTTACTACTACCTGTCTAGCAGTAAACTCATCAAAGGTAATATCACCAGTTACATCTAAATCACCTTCAATATATACGTCATTCTTGAAGGTGGAGATGCCAGAAACAGACAGTCCACTTCCTACTTGGATTCTGTCGATTAAGGCATTAGCATTAGCAGAGAGTACCTTTCTAGGTAACAGAACACCTTCCTGAGATAGGTTATCAGGAAGTCTCTCCATGTAGTACTGACCGCCTACAGGATAAGGCAGTGTGTTTACACCAGCGGCACTACCAATGTAGAGTTTCCTGTAGGTGCCACCAGCACCAAGGTTGTTAGTATCGTATACGTAGACTAGTTCACCATCGGTTACACCCGTTCCTACTGGTGGAAACTCGGGTAAACCGATGCCATACGTTCTTTTTAATTTAATCTGTGACATCAGTAAACACCCCCATCGATGTCAAACTGAGCAGTGGAGGTATTCTTCCAAAGTCCAGATGAAGCTTCATAAGCAGCAAACTGACCGTCAGTAAGATCAGAGAACGATGTGTCAGTTAATGCTGAAAAGGAAGGAACTGCGGAAATGGTTCCAGATGTTAAGACTTTTACTGCAGGGGTCTGACCAACACGAACTTTTATGTTGTTTGCCATTACCTAGTTACTCCTCCTCGGACGATAACTGAACCTTCAACCGCTCTAGTTTTTGTCCCACTTCCATCTACAATAACTACATCATAAACATATCTTCCAGGTTTTAATGTCGAAGTCAAACTTGAACCCATAGAAACAGAGATAGATCCGCTTGCTGGGTCATCAATGGTGGTTAAAAATGGTGTGCTAGTAGTAGCGGTATAATGCTTTCTCAAAAAAGCACTATGTCCATAACCAGCTAAGTTAATAGGTGCGTCAGATGCGGTATCTGCCAGCGTGAAAGATTGACTAAAATTCACACCAACATTAATACTTAAATTAGATACGTATACGGCAGCCATTTAATCACAAGCACCCTATAAAGGTATTTATCTACCTAATAAGTCGTGAACTAATTTCTTCAATTCAGCAACTTCATTCTGAAGACTTACAACCTCTTCTTCAAGACTTTTCTTTTCTTCTTTCTCTTTTAGTCTAAGATTTCTTTTACGGACATACTCTAAGTATGCCCGTCTATCAGTATTTACTATCGCACCAGTATTAGGATCACGATAGAGGTTTTGATGACCCTCTACCTTTATCATGCCAGTGCAATCGTTCTAATGTCTCTGAAGCTAGGAATCTTAGACTGGTTTGTAGTGGTACAAACAATCTTGATTACATAACCAGTGAACTGCTCAAGGTTATCGGCAGTAAACTGATACTCAAGGTAATCGTTGTTTGTCAGACTTGGTGGGACGATAACATCTGGATGACCAGTGTTAGCAGCAATATTAATTACCTCATCACCAAATCCATCACCATCAGTGTCGATCAGATTCTCATATCCAGGGAACAGTTCATAAGTCTGATCAATCTCACTTGAGTCTGCTCTTACTAACTTGTAAAGTACTCTGAAGTCTGCTTCAGCAGGTCTAGCAGCAGTCAACAGAACTCTCAAGGAAGTTGCTGGTTGCTGAAGATCAACTCTTTGAGAAACATAGATCGCAGAGTGAGGATCAGTATCATCACTATTGACTCTACCATCAGTTACGAAGTTAACTCCAGGATTATCAATTCTGTTAGAATACAACTCAAGATTGGCAGTATCCAGATTGATGTATGGAGAAACGTAGCTGCTCTCAGAGTTAAACTCAATGCCTAGAGTGAACGACTTGCTGCGTGGCAGGTCTGTAGTTCTTGCATCCTCATTAACTTTGGAAGCAATCAGTCTTGGTGTTCTGAGTTCGTTGATAGTATTGATACCAACTGGTTCATATCCCTGATCAAGGAAGGAAACTTCAGTTCCGTTAATGCTAGTTCCAGAAACGGTTCTGACTCTAGCAGAGGCACTTGTTTTGTCTCCAGGTGTCGTAATTTCGAAGTTAGGTGCAATGTAGTTGAACTGAACGTTCTGAGTTGCTTCAGCAAGACTTCCACCAACCAAAGAGTTTGTGTTGAAGGAAAGTTGTGGTTCTTGGTTAGCAGCATCATCAGTATTTCTATTAGATCTATCGATCTGGATGTAGTATCCATCGATAGTTCTCTCAACAGAACCCATATCGTGGGTCTTATTGATTCTTCTCAAAGAAACACCATTTAACTCATACTTAAGTGCCTGATCATTTGTGTTATGAGCAATTGTCAGTGTGTTATCAACACCCCTTTCAAGAACACCAACACTTCCAACACCAACGGAATCATAAGCAATGATTTCATCGTTAAGGATTAGATATCCAGTGTTGGCAGCACCAACGGCAATACCCTCAAATGTTTCCAGACCAGTAGTGCTTCCAAGAGAGATGATGGTGTCATCTACACCCAGATTAGCAGAAAGGAGGTTGATTGGAGTGTTTGGTCTAATCTTGGAAAGTGTTACCTTGTTATTGTCGGCATACATTCCATGGTTGTAGTGATCGACGAAGAACCAAGAACCGTCTGTAGTTTCACCAGAAGTAGCTGTGCTGGATACAACATCGACACCAGCATATCCAATGGTTCCACTGTTGTCATAGTAGGAAAGACCAGCACCAACGGTCATCTCTTCACCCTGAACATTAGTCAGGTAAAGTGTATCTACACCCCAGAGACTATCAACAGTAATAACAGCACCGTCACCAAATCCACCCATATCAGCAGTGGTGAGACCAACGGTGTCACCAACAACATATCCAGAACCAGAAGAGGCAACAGAAACAGCAGTTACGTTGCTGATTCCAGATCCAACGGTAACAGTCAGTTCGAGACCACTTCCATTGCTGTTGATATTGAAGGTAGAAACTGGATTGGAAGGTGTTCCATAACCACTTCCACCAGTGAAGATGCCAGCACCACCAACGGCAAGGGGACCACCTTGTTGCTCAACAAATCCAAAGTTGTAAGACTTGGACGCAGAGGTTACTTTTCTTCCGATCGCAAGTGTGCTGATACCAGCAGCACCGTTGGAGAATGTTTCAATACCAACTGTCAGTTTTCTTGGGAAGGTCTCGATTGGATCTTCACCAAGTCTTCTAGAACCACTATTGCTGATGTCGAGTTTTGGATTATAGAAGTATGCTGTTCCGTTAGTAGAAGTAAAGTCAGCACGATACAGTTTGAAGGTCATGTCTTCATACTGAGAGGCACTCCAAATAGATCCGTTCTGAGACTTAAAGAGTGAACCCATCGAGTACTGAGTCGCATAAACGACACCAGTAGCAGCAGGAAGTTGACTGGAGTTTACAGTCTTCTTACCCATTTCAGCAACCCAAACTTCATACTGATCTGTGTCAGCAAGAAGGACAATCGCATATTCTAAGTTTGGTTCCAAATAGATTGGAGATGGGAACTTGATATTAGTAGCAATAGAAGCGTTTGTAGATGTTGTGATATCTTCTGGTTTTACAAGGACTCTAGCATCAGGAGAAACTAGAGTTGTAGTAGGAGTTCCCAACTCCATTGTGCGAAGTTGAAGTTCTACGGGGATATTTCCTGAATCTTTGTTTGCAAAATAAACATCTACGGAAGTAATGAATGCACCCTCGTTTTCAACCAAGAAGGACTGTGCCAGAGGATCATAGAAGATGGCATTAACTCTCTGCCTTACGATTGTTCTACCATTTGCAGTGTAATTAGTCTCTGCAGTAGAGATCAGTTTACTTCCTGGCAGTGGTTCAGCATTAGTAGCACTATTAGTCAGTTTATATTCTTTAGTGCCCGTTGTAATTCTTACAGTTGGTGTTGGGAATCCATTTGGATTTCTAATGAAGAAGCATCCAAGGAGATCACCACCATTATCACTTACCAGTCTGAGATTGGATACATCTGCTTGAGCACCACTACCTAGACCTTTCAACCTTGCACCAACTTCAATTCTTCCAGAATAAGCACCCTGAGCCTGTGCTGCCATGGCAATAGTATCTACGTTAAGAACTGTAGATGCAAGGGAGTACTGGGTTGGGAGTGTAGTTGTATTATCGTAAGGATTAATTGTGTAAGCTATTGTGGGATTAGAGAAAGAACCAGTCTTATGATCGGGTCTAGCAAGTCTAAATCTGATAATTTCAACACCATTAATGGATCCAACAACCGTTTCACCTACATTGAATACACCAGTTACATTTTCAACTTCAATAAGTTTTGGTACGAAATCAACAGCACCATTTCCATCAAGGAACTGATAGTATCTTGTATATGGTTTGAGACCGACAGCATTGAAATGAACATTTCTAGATCTCATGAATCTGTCTGCTGTGTTAGACAGAGTTCTTACAATAGTACCAGAAGAACCTCTTCTATTTGGATCGGGGATTCTAACTGTTCCACCACTTGGAGCCCAGATATTTCTGACCCAGAAATCGGACTTAGGTGTAAGTTCAACACTACCGTTGTAAAGAACAACGTTGAATGGGTTTACATTTTCTACCTTAGTAGCATGTGGTTGATTCAGATACTCTGTTTCTGTATACTTCAGAGTTACCAGTTTTCCAGTCTTCTGTACATTCTGGTCTAAGAGATCATAATTTACAGATAAGTCAATCTCGTTGTCAGGAACACTTGTCTGAGAAGCAAGAAGACCCGTAAGTGTCGTAGCATCAAGGAATGGTCTCAGGACACCATCCTGGGGAAGCATTACAGATCTGGGATCAATAAAATCACCATTTCTGAAGTTATCTACAAAGAAACCAGACTTAAATCTAGAAAGACCAGTTGCGTCTTGAACTTGTAGTGACTGAGTTTCAAGTTCGAGAAGATTGAGAGAGGTCAACTCTTCAAGAGTTTCAATTCTATCCTCAAGTCTTCCAATGTCACGCATAGTATATCTTCTGTTGTCAACACTGGTAATAGTTACAGTATTGACATCATAGAGATATGCAGGCAACTCTAGAGTTGCTAAAAGCATTACATCTCCAGTCTTTTCAGGTGCTTTTGGTTCTCTATCGGGAACACCTTCAACATAAACAAAGTTGCCAAGTTTATCAAGATAAAGTCTATCGATTCTTGGTACGTAGAAAGTATATCCAACGATAGAACTTTCGTTGGCAGCAAGCAACAGTTTTGGTTGATCCGTAAATGTTCTCGATTTGAAATCAAATGGAGATGCTGTTGCTGTAGATGGATCAAAGACAGCAACTCTAGGTCTAAAGTCTAATGTATCAGATGCTCTCTGGTTGTTCTTACCAATAGAAGGAATATCATTGGCAAATCTTTCAGCATCATAACTGTCTACGGTAAAGATATCACCCTCATCGTTAGAAGGAACAGTGTAGTTATCATATACGATGTACAGTTTTCTATTTGGTTCAGCATACCCATCATTTCTAACTAAACGAGCATAATCATAATACTGATTCTTCTGACCCTTATCTAAGGTAAATCTTGTAGTGACATCAGTATATCTTCCAGGTGTAATAGAAGAAATCTGAGCAATTACATTAGATTCTTGGAAGGAAACGTTTTCCTGGACAGCAAATTTATTCTCGTTTAAGTAAACAAAAGTAATTTGGTTTGCTGCCTTTGTAATTACCTTAGCAACAGCACCAGAGCTAGATCCAATTAAGTTTTCACCAAGGATTACACTGTCATTAATGTCCGCATTTGCAAAGAAGTTGAGAGTATCAAGAGTTACAGAAGTTTCGTCAAGTGCTTGATAAACAGCAAAGACATTAGCAACATCAGGATAGTTCAGGCAGATCTCTTTATCCTGAACTCTGAGACCGTAGTATGGACTCTTTGTGAGACCATCATTAACACTATTATTCCCGTTAGTGCCAGAACTGCTGTACTTAGATCTAGTTACTTCCAGAGTTCTTACTCTATTGTAAACCTTTTGCTTATTCTGTACAGAAGTTTTTCTAACAGTTGCAGTAACAACAACGTTAGACTGACTTGCTCTGAGACCATTAATGGTTACTACATTGGAAGAAATGGATACCTGATGATCACGAAGAGGTTCAACATATCCATCACTGTAAATAACAGAGTATCTTTCTTCGTCAAATGCTTCGAATAAGATATCAGTCAAACCACTGATATCGGATGCTGCCAGTGTCAGGACACCACTGGAATTTGTCGTCTTTCCAGTTGCTTGAACAACTGCTTTGAGATCAGATCCAGTAAAGTCAACGGTAGCAATATTCCCATCATCCAGGGGAGCATAAAGGAAACCTTGCTCCTCATCTCTAATCTTTGCTCTACCCCTCTTAAATTGAACGGTGGTGGTGGAACTTGGAAGTTGACCATCACAAACACCATCAACACTAACAACAGCAGATAGGTTCATCTTGAGACCATCTGCGGTAATAGAACTTACTCTATTGAAAGTTGCGGTAGAGAATCCAGGTCTTTGATACTTAACAATATCTCCAACTTTAAAGTTAAGGAAATTATTTCCAGCAGAGGTAGTTACACCTGCGTTATTAATAGTGATTGTATCAGCAACACTGAATCCAGTAGGAACAACAAAATCTAAACTTGTATCACCTTGGAAATCTGTTGTATATCCAGACAGAGCACTGCTGTCCTGCCATACCATCTTGATATCACCAGCACCGTATTGCTTGACGTTGTTGACGGTTCTAGGTGTCGTAGAAATACCATTAATGCTAATGGACTCACCCTGAATAAAAGATCCAGCAGTTTGTCTTAGGAAAACTTCAGACTTTCCAGATCCAACAGTGGTAGCATATCCAGTTGCTCCACTGCTGAGACCTTTAATGTATGCGGTGTCTGGAAGATCACCAGCACTAAGAGTGGAGTTCAGTTCCAGTCTAGTATAGGTCTGAATGTCATACAGGTAGCAGTCGTAAATTGTAGAGTTAGTGAGAGCAATACTTACTTGAGACTCTGGTTTTACAGTATAAACTCTTGCTTCACCAATTTGAGTTCCAATACCAGCACCAGTATTATTTCTTCTCTGATCGTAAAGTTGAACAGCATCCTTAAACTTAGGAATACCAACAACGTGATTAAGTTTGACGAGGTTACCCATCTCAAAGTCAACGGAAGAAGATGGGACTTCCTTTGTCTGTCTAGTTTTATTAACATCAAGAATGGTAGTTCCATTCTTCTCTACATCATATCCCTTGACATAAGCAAGACCAGGACCAACCTTGAGACATGCTAAGTCGTCACTAGGGAGGTTTCCTTGGGATGTGGACTGAGTGCCAAAATACAATCCATCATTGCCGAGCCTATCATTAAGAGAATTGAAGATTCCATACTCAAAATCTTCTACAGAGTAGTCACCAGACTCATCGTAAGTTCTCTTAGCAAGATAGTCACGAATGATGCTGTAGTCAGTGCTCTTGACAATTTTTCTGATTTGACCATTCTCAACTCTCAGCAACTCAATGAAGTTTACGTCCGTCGTATCGGATGTAGTCTTTTTACCGAGAACGAGTCTAATCTTTAATCTATCTGCACCAGGAGCAGTGTAATTCGAGAATCCTTTTGCATTATCATACAGAGAAGAATCGTCCTTTGCTGTAGCAATGGTCTCGGAAATTACTAAACCAACCCTGTAAGTTGGTTGATTGGTATATTGATCTAAAAGAACAGTTTGCTTATCTACTTTTACAAATGTTCCCCTAAGGAACATGATGCCAGCACCGATATGAGCTGCGGAACCGATGGATGTGGCATTTTCAGAAATACAGGTAGCAAAAGTATTTCCTGTGGGAATTGTAGTATTTCCGTAGTCTACTGCTTCTAGTGTCTCTAAGTTCTCACCATCACTAAAAGAAGCAAGAGCATTATTGGTGAGACCAGAGTCAATGTACTTAACGTATAAAGTTACATTATCTCTTTCGGATTCGGACTGAGAAAGAACATACTGAACTTGAGCAGTTACACCAGACTCCTGACCAACAATCCTCTTCCCAACGAAGTTGTTGATATATACACTTACGTCTGTACCAAGGTGCGTCGAGTTAATCTCAACTGCATAATATTGATCGTCATATACAACATTACCAGGAACAACAATAGAACCTTCTTTAAAAATATGACTACCAAAACTTTCGATTTGGTTTTGTAAAATCGACTGTAAGGTTGTTAGTTCTCTAGCCTGAATTGGGAATCCAGGCTTAAACAGCACACGATAATAATCCTTGTTAGGATCAAAATCATCATAGTAGGGATTGACGTTGAGATTAGTCTGCTGTGGCATTTTATTAGAACTCTAATACGATTTTAACGTCTTCCTTCTGTCTCTCGTTTCTAGTTACAGAAGGTCTATTGTCAAGGTAGATGATTTCCCCTTTCCTCTTATTTATTTCTGGATTTGCAAGACCATCTGTGAAGTTGACACCAAGATTAACTACCCTACCACTTGCGAGAGTGGTAGTAACTCCACTGAAGTTCTGATCGACGTTAACACTGAAAGAACCACCAGTCTTCTCAATTGGATTGGAACTAGAAGTAAACTGAATGATTGGAGATCTTGTTCTAACGTCGATAGCATCAGTCTCATCACCAGTAGAAGAGTTATAGTAAAGACTTCTATCTTGATAGTATTTGATGATCTTGGTCTCTGTATCGTAAGAAGCAACGATACCTTTGGCAGTAGAACCTACACCAACGGTTTGCTGAATTTGATCACCAACAGAAAGGTCTTGAGCAGCACTCTGAGTCTCATACTTTACTGCATACAGAGAAGAGAACTGGTTGTCAGTAAATACTGTGTCAGAATTGAGAATGGTTGGATTCTTTACGATTCCTACCTGAGCAAATACAGTATCATCGGCAAAGTCATAAGAAGAATTATCAAATCTGGCATACATCAGAACTTTATCAGCACCAAGTTCTTTGTAAATATTGTATCCATGACCCTTTGATGGTGGAATGATTGGTGTCAATCTAGCAAAAGCAGATGTCGCTGTTTGAACACCAGCATTTTCACTAGAAAGATCAACTCTACCGAAGGAATAACCAGATCCACCAGAAGTAACTTGTGTCTCTGTAATTTGACCAAGGGAGTTAGTCGTTACCCTGACTTTTCCACCTTGACCATCACCGAGAATTGGGAATTCCTTAGCAGTGAACTGAGGATATCCCAAACCTGGTTCGTCGATAGCAACAATCTTAATCTGGTTATTATTTACTTCAGAATTAGCATTATCTCTAACAGCTTGAATACCTGTGCTTGTGGTCGTCAACCAGTCATTTGGAACAGTAATGTACTCTGTAGAGTCAAACTTTACAATGTCACTTGGACTAATTGTGTAGAGATATTTCCACAGGTAACCATCACCACTGGTTCCTGCTCTACTTGGTTCAACATCGGTAAATGTTGGTTCATCAAGAGAAGCAGATGGGGTGGTAGAAATGCCAGCAGCAGTTCCGTTATCTAAGCAGATGTAGACACGGAACTCACTATTAACAACATAATAATTTGCGTCGTAAAGACGATTTGAATTAGTTACCTGTGCCTGATTTGTGGCATTGTAATCATGTCTATAATAATCATAAGTGGATCCTTGGACCCAACTTACCTTTCTAACCAGTCTTCTTGTGTTAGAAGAAGTAACACGTTTGCCAAAAAGCATCGTGTCATAAACATGATTAGAATAGTTGATACTATCAGTTGGAAAAGGAGGACCTCCAATATCATTCCAAGTAGAAGTCCTCCCATATCCAGATCCAGTAGGATTGGATAAACTCATAAAAGCATAATAAGAATTTGCCGTGTTTGCGACGGATGCCACAAAATTTTCGGCATTCAAAATCCTAAATTGATCTGTAATAATCGCAGACATTATTAGCCTTTGTTTTTTCTGTATTTATAAGGTGATTTTTACTGCTTGCTTAAAGCACCAGTAGATCTGAGACCAGCATCTCTTCTCTGGAATGTTGGGTATGTTGTCATACCAACCTCAAAAGAGTTGCCATCAACTTGAACACTGATTGGTTCATCGGATCTTGTAACACCAGAAAGTCTACCCCAAGAAATTCTTCCACATGGTTCATAATAAGTTCCAGTGGTGGCAATTCCAACTGTGTTTGTTGCTGGATCTACCTGGCATGTAAGAATACCAACAGTTCCAGAATACTGAGTGTAGTATGTTTCATAGATGTTATTCAGTTTATCGGTAGAAATACCAATTACGTTAGTAGTTCCAATTCCAACCGAAGTAGCAGAACCGACGATTGTCGTCAAACCAGTACCAACACCAGTATCAAAGACAAGAACACGATATCCAGAGGCAAGAGTTTGTCTTTCTGCCAGGGTAGAAACATCACGAAGATCAAGTTGGAAGGTAAGTCCGAGACCGTCAGGAGGAAGACTCATGTGATACTGAGATCCAATGCCAGAGGAATTAAGAACATATGCTCTTTCACCATCTTGCTTAATTGTCAGAGAGATGGAACCACCAACACCAATCGCAGATGTAGTACCAATTCCGATAGATGTGACACCAAATCCAGTAGAGAAGTCATATTCAAAGAGATTCAAACTATCTCCACCAAGAACAAGCATTTTTTCACCATCAGTACTGAAAGTGAAATCAGATGGAGCAGCATCTTCGGTTAGTGCCTGACTTGTATCGAAGGAAATACTTGTAATGTCATAAGCACTAGCCAGAGTGTAACTATAGAGAGTTGCAGTGTTTGGAGCAATCGTAACAATCTTGGTTCCAGTGTCAACAACTTCTAATCCACGGTGTCCTTGAGTTTGGTTAGAAACCGTAGTTGCAGTTTCAATACCAGCAGCACTATCACTGGTCAAATCCCAAGCAGAAGAGAGGTCAAACTGGTTTAACTGAGTAACGAAGGGTGCCTGAGCTCCTCTACCAAGTGTATAGAGTTTAGTGCCATCATCACGAATATAGAAGTCATAGATTTCTGTGACTTGAGTTCCAATACCAAGTTGATTACTGGCATTAATGGTAGCACTATCAATCTCATATGGAGTAGAGAGAGTCCATTCCGTAATTGTCAGTGTATTTTGATCACCGACATACAGTTTTGTTCCATCTGGTCTCATGAAGATTGCCTGCAGATCATTCTTAGATCCATCAACAAGGTTCTGACCCTTTTGATAATTCAACTTCGAAACATCAAATCCATAGAACTCTTCTAACTTTGCAAATGCGGTTGTAATACCAGTAATTACACCAGTGTAACCCTGAACATTAGATTCGAGAATTCCAGAAACAAGTTCAGTATTTACCGTTGTGGTAGAACCGATACCTGCTGTAGAGAATCCAGCAATCAGAAGACCACCGAAGTTTGTATCTGGATCACTAACAGGATCAACACCAAGGAACAAAGAGGTATCTTCAACAAAAATCTCAGTGTCAGTTGTAGCAACATTCTTGAGGAGATTTGCTGTTGGATAAATCTGTGCCTCGATAGAATCCCTTGCTTTAGAAATAAACTCACCACCAAGAACTCTATCGACCTTTTGCTTAGTCCAAGCAATTGGTTTTGGTTCCGTTGTACTTACACCATCACCTCTATAGAGAGACGTTTCCAACTCACTAGAAGATGTAATACCAACGATAGCACGCTCATACTCTTGAGAAAGGTTGTCAAATGTTCTTGTAGCATCATTAGTTTCAATCAGAGGAGTTCTCTTCATGAAGATGTTGTCACCAACCTTGATTGTTTCAGTGACGTTTGTCAGGAAACTATCAGTTCCAACTGTTCCTCTGTAGAAGAAGATAGAAATATTATCTTCTGGTGCAGGTGGTTCTGCAAAGGTGATTGAAGTTCCACCAAAGAACTCATATGCCTCATTAGGTTCCTGAAGAACACCATTAATAAAGACGAGAAGTAAAGATTCGAGTTCAATTTGAGCAGAGTCGGCATCATTCTTATCAACCTCAAAACTGATGAGTTGATCGTTATACGCAAGAGGGAATCTAGTTCTGCTTCCATCTTGGAATGGTTTTACACTATCAATGTAATCAAGTTCACCAAACTGCCAAGCAGCAAACGAATCTTCGAAGGTATCAACAACAGTAATTTCAAATTGTTTGAAATCATCACCAGCAAGAGGATCGGTAGTCATACCAACAACTCTTACAACGTCACCTCTTCTGAAGGCATAACCTTCTTTAGATGCTGTAAACTCTTGAACTTCAAACAAGGTAGCACCAATACCAGTTCTTACAACACCACCAGCACCAACATAGGTGTAAGAAACAGCAGTGGTAGCAGCACCAATGTTAATCGTGAAAGTATTTTCATCAATGTATTGCAGAACAGTATAATCATAACTAACCGATGGTCCTGGGAAGAATAACCCACCATCTCCAAGTGGAGCATATGGTTCAAACTCAACATTATTCAACTTGATAATATCTCCAGTCGTATGACCGTGACCGACAACACTAACGGTTGACAAACCAGTGATTTCATCATAGATAAAATCTACAATTGGTTGAGAGTTGTAACTTGTATTAATTCCAAGAACACCGACAGTGATCGACATTCCAATTCCAGTTGCAGTGGTAATACCATCAGCAAGTCTAGAAACACCCTCAACAATCAGATTATCATAACGGGGTGGTTCAATGTTAATAGTTGGATTTGTATATCCACTACCAGCATTAGTAATCGTGAAAGCAAGTGTTCCACCAGCACCAACAGTAGCAGTGATCTCAGCAAGAGTTCCAGTATGACCAGATTCGGTAACTGCGATTGCAGGTGCAGTGACAGTGGAATATCCACTACCAAAACTAGCATCAGTCCACTTAGCAAATGTTCCACCAGAGCTGTATGTGTGGGCAAATGTCACAACACCAACTTGAGTTTCAAACTTCGTACTAGAAAGAATTCTAGTAGCATAATATGGACCAATTGGTTTTACTTCATACGCATTACCACCACTGACATATGTGTGAGCAATGGTAGAAACACCAACGTTGATTAAGAAGGTATTTGTACCAGCAATTCCGAGAATTGGATATCTGTTGGTGTTAACTCCAACTGCCTTTCTACCAGAACTTCCATCTGGGAAGATTGTAGTCGTTATACCAGCATGTTCAGTAGAACATGTGAAAGCAATTCCAGCAAGATCAACAAGTCTACCAATTCTAAAGTTATGAGCAGAAGTTAGTCCAACAGTAGCAAGACCAGTTCTATTGTCATAAACGAAGGAACTGATATCAAAGTTTACACCCTGTTCAGATGGGAATTGATAGTTATTAGCAAAGGGACCATTAGCGGGACAAGAGAACGTCATATTCTTCAGTTCAATCTTATCACCAGTGTTCAGTTCGTGAGCACTAGCAGAAGTTACTGTCAGAATACCAGTAGTGTTATCATACTCAGCATTAGAAATACCGCTAAATGTTCCAGTTGTGGAAACACCTGCGACTGCTGTCAATTGTCCGAGTGTAACAGTTGGAACTGCCTTGGCAGGAACCAGTGGAGCATATCCAAGACCATTTGTGGCACCGAGAGAAATTGGAACACCACCTCTAGGTAACTGGTTCTGGTTGATGTCATACTGATCAATGATCTGAGATCCACCCTCAGACAGAATGCCAGTAAAGACAATGCTGCTGATTCCAGAAACTTCAGTGATGGTGAAGTTATTATCGGTATTGTTTGGTGTGGAAGGTGCCTGGAAGACTCCATTGATGAAGACTACACCGTTTCCACCAGTAGATCCAATTCCAGTTACACTGTTTCCATTCGAGTTGAGAGTAAACTCCGATGTTACACCGTCAAACTGGTCGGAAACATCATCAAACAACAGGTTTGTGGTGTAGTCTTTTCTGAGATAAACTCTTCCAGAGAAGTTGGATCTTGGAATACTCAATCCTCTACTGTCAAGATCTTCCCTACCAGCACCCATGGGTGCTTCGGTAAAGTGAATTGTGCTATCTACGATATCATAAGAACCTCTGTAAACATAAACAGGATCGAACTGACTATGAGATGTTGCACTAGAACCAACAAATCCACGCTCAACTTCAACAATGGGAAGTGTTCCAATAGCACCAACGCCACCAGTATTAGTTGAACCAAGTCCAACAATGGTCACCTTCATGTATTCCTCACCAACCCTGATAACATCAGCAGGTCTGAATGAAGAAATACCACTAAGTTGAATGATTGTTGTTCCAGCACCGATAGAGTGCATCGTTTGCTCATTCAGAGGAGTCTTGAGAAGAGGTGATTGAACAATGCCATCCAGAGTCAAGATAGTCTTTTCACTTCTCTTTGCCATAGAGAAGACGTGCTTATTACCAGCACCAATATCAGTAAAGGTTACACCTATACCTGCGGTTGCTAGTGTAGAAGCAGTAGCAACTCTAAACTGTGCAGCATTATCTCTAATAGCATATACAGTCTGAGGAAGACGAGCTGTGCCAACACCCGTAGAATAAACAAGACCAGTTTCGGCAATTCCAACCAAGTTGGAACCAGGTCTGTAAATCAATTCTTCACCAGTTTGGAAGAAGTGATCAATCGTGAACTTACCAGTTGTAGTGCTGAGAATTCCAGTATCAGCAGGATCAATAGTCTTAGCAAAGATGTCTACACCACCACTCTTGGCAGAGAAAGAAAGAATTTCTCTTTGATTGATTCCATAGTAAATTGCCTGAGAAACGTTCTCGTTTACATCACCATAAGAAAGGTCACCAATTCCACTAATATCACCATTGTTGTCTAGATCTCTATAGATGATCTCATTGAAAGATTGGACTTGAATATCACCAGAGTAGTCTGGATGGAACTTAACATCAACACCAGTAGCAGAGTACTCAGCAGAGAAAGTTCCGATTCCATTGATGTCATTTACAGACAAATAAGGGTAACTCAGAACATACAGATTTTCTCTTTGTTTCTGATCATTGAGAACATAAACCTGGTGAATTGCTTGAGTTTGACCAATACTGACTCTAACAGTGGACTTCAGAGCACCATCGGTGATGCTATTGATTCCAGAAACAGTTGTGGGGCTTCCACCACTAACAATTGCGTAGTCGGTTTCGAGTCTACCAGTTCTTTCCGTACCATCACTGGTTCCAGTGAACTTAAATCTGTAAGTTCCAATTCCAGCAGCAGTACTTCCAATACCAATAGTTTGAGTTCTCAATCTGACATCATTGGAACCATTGTTATTGTAAATGAGACTTACAACACCAGAATCGATAGAGGATGTGAAAGATCCGATGAACGAACCAGAAAGTCCATTGAGACCAACTTTGGTATTAAATGCTGCCAACTCTGTAAGATGAGTGTCACCATTGTTATGTGTCAGTACCAGTTCAATGTACTCAACATCATTCGTGAGTTCATCAAAGATCTCAACAGAAGTGAAGAAGCTATCGGTAGAAGAAGTGCTGAATCCAATAACAGTTGTTCCAACACCAGCACTTACGGTCTGCGTTTTGGAAATTAAATCAACAAATCCAATGCTCTGAGATCCAATACCAGAACTATCATCATCAAAGTAAGTTTGCAGCAACTTGACTTCATAATCGGTATTGTAAATCTCATTTGGTGAGAATCTCAAAGAATACTGGTTAGTATCCTCATTGAAGAATCCATCGATTTCACCAATAGTCTCACCAACACCAACTTTTTCGAGAACATAAGTGTTCTCGTTATTGTTAATCATAATGAGTTCTTTGAGACCCATCTCAGCATCATTGGTAACATCTACCAATTGAACCAAGAATTTGTTGGTCTTTCTACCATCACCAAAAGTAGCAATATCTTTAAATTCAAGTAACTCATCAGAATCCTCATTCAAGAACTCCCCACTAATATCATCAATCGCAACGACTCTGTTGGACTTATTGACAATATAGTCAGTTACCTGGACATTTTCCAAAACAATAGACTTGGAAGTGTTAGATGTTGCATCCAAGTCAAGAGCAAAGTCGAAGTCATTGATGGTATCAACTCTCTTAGCACCATCAAAGATGTCAAGAACCAGGAATGGATCTTCCTGAGCAGTTGTGAAAGAGGCACCAACATTACCCTTTGGATTAATCTGGGTGTCAGCAAAGTTTCTATATCCAGTTGGGTGAACGTTGTCATTGACGTAACTAATAATATCGTCAAATGCCTTCTCACTCTGAATCGAGTAAGACATTCTCTGATAGTAGTCATTATCACCAGTTACCTGGTAATCTTCGTCCAGTTTACCAATGTCGTTGCTCCATCCCTTAACAAAAGTGGATGTTGAATCAATTTCAAATCTACCCACTTTCGTGGTAATTTGATCAATGGTGCATTTGGCACCAGTTACAGATCCAGTCAGAGTATCACCAACCTCGATAGGTGTAGTTCCAGTAATGTTTAATTTACCTGTAAGTGAATTGAAACTGCTTACGACCAGGTTTGTGGAACCAACAACAAAATTATCATTCAAGTACAGAGATTCACCTGCCTCAAATACAGAAGTCTCTTTATTGACCTTGAACTCAGCAAGATCTTCGGATTTAACAACATTAGCAAAGAGACTTGGTGTTGTTACAGCAATGCCAGTGTTAGTAGTTACAAAACTGCTAAGATCATAAGTCAGTTTATTTGGGTTTACACTGCTATCATAACTCGATACCGTGAAGTATTGATATCCATAATCAGCAGAATTGTGACCATCACCAGTCGTAGATGCAAGACCAATACCTTCAACAAAGATCAGATCACCTGCCTTGAATGGTGCTGTGCTGAATCCAAGGATGGGAGTAGAAACACTGAGGGTAACAATATTGTCAGTGCTAGATGCAACACTAACGATGGAAACACCGTTGTCATTATTGACAGGTGCTACACGATAAACAACATCATCCTTCAGACCAACAGGATTTCTATCAATTCTAACACCAGCAGTCTCTACACCATCAACAAGAGTGGTTGGACTTACAGCACTTCCAGACAGTTCTGTCGAACCTTGGAAGTCAGATACCAATTCTCCAGTTGAGGGGTCATACAGGACCAAACTGGGGGGTGTGAGATAGTTTTTGCCACCAGATTCAACAGTGATCGATTGAAGTGTCTGATAATCTTTTACGGTTAACTCATTTGGAATATTTGCTGTTGGTGTAAGAGTTTTGTCGGAAGGATAGGAGAATCCTGGGGTCAGAAGTCTTACAGATTCAAGTTTTCCAATATTGGAAGAATTGAGTCTCAATACAGCATCAGATCCATAGGTAGATGTAATACTAGAAATATTTGGAACTGTCTTATAATCAAGACCACCAAAGACAATCTTAACATCTTCAATAGATCCAGTCGCACTGGTGGAATTTGTTGTATATTTGATGCTATCACACTCAGAACTGGTGTAAGAAGTTCTTTCAGCAACCTTGGAAAGATTTACATCGAAAGTTGTACTTGTAACACCAGTAATTTTGTAAGTTCCATTGTACTTACTATTGACATATTGAATTTGGCTATAAGCATCAACATCAGTATCAGCAGTACTAATAAATCCACCCTTATCAACATTGTAATAAAGAATTGATGGGAAGTTGGAAGAAAATCCTACAGTTACACCAGCACCAGCAGTTCCGTTAGTTCCAAAAGAAGAAACTAAGAAGTTGGTTGTTTTTCCTGTAGAGACAACAGCATTATCAAAGTCATTATCATAGTAAATCTTAAAGTTGTATCCAGAAAGACTTGGATCTTCAAGATTGAAGACGACATCATTATTTCTGTAAACTTCCAATGGTGGGTTTACCAAAGAAAGGGTTTGAGATGTACCACCGACAGATGTTAAGTTGACGTAAATTGGTGGAGAAGATACAGCATCCTTTCTCGTCTCAGATAATCTGAAATTATCCTTGTCAATAACGTAGACATAGAAGGAACCAGTGGAGAGTCCACCAATAACTTCACTGGACTCATAGTAAACTTTATCACCAGTCGAGTAGTTGTGATCTGTCTTAGTAATGATATCAGTGGAGGTGTTGATACCAGCAGAACTGATGGCAACAGGATTGACAAGTAACTTCTCTTCTACAACTTTGAGAACAACAGTAGTTCCAGCACCAATACCAGTTGTGAGACCTGGATTTACAGTGAGTTCTATAGTATCACCATTAGTAAGTCCATGAGTTTCACCTGTGGAAACAGTTGCGGAAATTTTCTTAACGTCAGCCGTTACCTGACTAAAGGTAGAAGCAAACTTATAGTCATATAGATTAGTGTAAGAAATATCACGGAAGTAAACCTTATCACCGTTTAGAACGGTGGCAATTCCAATCGTGTCCTTAGAAGTCTTAACTGCATACACCTGACTAGGCATGTAGAAGACCGTTCCTGATGGATCAGTGGAGATTCCAATAGAAGTCGTTCCAAGACCAACTGAGTAGGAAATAAGTTGGTTAGTTACAAATGGGTGATCCTTTAGGTAGATATTTTGGGCTAAGATGCTTCTCTCAGTAGTAATACCGTTGAATTGATAAGATCTTGCCGTAGAAATTCCAGCCGTAGTGCCAATGCCAACGGTTTCGAATGGATTGAAGTAAACAGTGTCCTGTGGTTTCGATTCAAAGTAAGGTGTCTCAATAGAAACACTGAATTTCTGAGGAAGATATGTTACTGTCTCTGTTGCGGTGTGTGCAACACCACCACTAGCAGTCTCAGATGGGAATCTTTGGACCCTGATTACTTTATCAACGTTGAATACATTCAGAACACCGAAAGTTTCATCGGATACCTTCAGAGAACTACCAATTGATACAGGAATGCTAGAAACGGTAATGTCAGTGGTCATTCCACTAACACCTGTCGTTCCCATGCCAACTACCAGTGTAGCATCTGGGAGATTGGTACTAATTACGTGAGCACCATCAAGATTCTCCACAAATGTCGAGAGTCCAGAGATTCTAACAATGTCATTGTTGGAAAGATCGAAGTTTGGTTCGATAGAAACCTCAACTGTCTTATCATCCTTCCAAGTTACAATCGCATCTTCATAAACAGTCTCCGTAGAAGAGACACTAACGATAGATCTACCAGAAAGTTTGGATACTTCTGCTGCTAATCCAGCACCAACAGCAGTTTCACCGAAGTTGAGAGTATCACCTACAGCATATCTGGCATTTCCAGTAGAGGCAACACTAATAGAGTCAATAGAACCAGATTTTACACTATCTACTATAGCATCTTGAGAGAAGACTTTATATGGTTCGATAGCAAAGTCATAAGAAGCACCAGATTGCCCAATCTTCTGTGGGAATGTATTTCTGATCAGTCTGGAGTTATTGAAATCATAATTTTGGTCGATAGCTGCTGCGGGATCTACGTTTTCCGCAATGCTGTTCGATCTGTAAGAGTCACCAATGAAGAATGGGAACTGTGGATTTCCAGCAGAGTCAATTGTAGCAAAGTAAGCATAGATTCCCTTTGGAAATTCATTGGTAATCGTGAATCTTCCATTAAATTCATCAAGATCACCAGAATCGATGAATCTGTAATCATCTACAAAGAAACCAAGTGGGAAAGATGTGGTATTTGGTCTATTTGTAATATAAGTGGAACTTGCGGTGTATCCAGAACCAACTCTCTTAATACCACTCTGAATGTTCTCTGGGTTGTTATATCCATAAGCACCGTAAATGGGATTTCCGTCATATGCCCAACCGATAATTGGAGAGTGGAAAGATCCAGAATCTCCGAATGCATTTCTGAGTGTTTGACCGTATCCAATAGCAGCGTACTCAAGACCAGAGTCGGGAGTAGGAGCAACAATCTCTCCACCGTTGTCGTTGATCTTGGCAAACTTATTGACACCCAAACGTCTCACGAAACCGTTCAGAATTGCCCCAGAACCGACGGAATTGACCTTGATGGATGTCGTGTTCGTTTCATAGTTCAGACCATTGCTGAGGACGACTACAGAGGTCACTACACCAGTATTGTTAATGAGTGCTCTAAGTCTGGCACCAGAACCAGTTGTTCCAGTTCCTACGGGATTAGAATTAACTACCAGTTCAGGTGGGGAAGTGTAACCAGATCCACCACTCAGAACAAATACACTGTCAATTCTTCCATTGAGGATAACGGGTCTTACTTCCGCACCACTTCCACTTCCAACTGTAA
>Ga0213867_1000291_pt1 | contig 22992 bp, 23 predicted proteins | sample PICome_12_FD_160120 | JGI IMG/M metagenome (GOLD analysis project Ga0213867, IMG submission 160120) | Coastal seawater microbial communities near Pivers Island, North Carolina, United States - PICO540 | ecosystem: Environmental > Aquatic > Marine > Coastal | place: USA: North Carolina... | reverse complement strand
GTAGCAGAGGGAATGGAGCTCGCGCTATCTGTGATTTTAGGCGCAGATTTAGCCCTTCCTTTCGATAAAGGAGAGCAGGGTTATTGGCGCCGTGATTTGGAGGCAGGCGAGCGCCCTGCCACCCCGCACTTTGGAACCCCGATAGCGAATTTCGTTTCAGGGGCGCAGGCCCTAGAGCGCGCGCTAACAGGCGTTTCTGTGATAGCAGAAGCTGAAGGGAAGGCTGCTCAACCTAACCTTAAGCCCGGACAAGCGTTGGTCAGCAAAGAAGGCACATTATGGCGCTGGGATGGGCTTATTCGTAAAGGGGAAGCGAGCAGTGAAGCAGAACGGATTCGCCAGCGTCAGCGCTTAACTCATCTCAGCACAGAAGAAGATGGAGCTAAAGTCAGCTTTGCGGATAAACAACGCGCCTTGGATGAGGCGCATGAAGCGCATCAAGAATGCTTAGAGCGTTATCGCAGTCTGCAAGAGGATAGCCGGCAAGCTGGCAGCAAGGCAGAGGCCGCGCGGCGCAAATATGATAGTGCTTCTATGGCGCTAACCACTGCCCGCACACGCGCAAGCGATCTAGAAGCTGCCCAGCAAAATGCGCAGACAGACTTAGACGCGCTAAAGGATAATGAATGGTTAGAGCTAGATATAGACGCCCTAACCGCAAGCGCTGAAGCCGCCCAACTTGCCGCCACGACAGCGCGTACTGAATTTGATGAAGCGCTGAGCATTGAGAGCGAACTTCGCCAGAATTTACGCAGCGCCCAGCAACGCACACAAACTATCGAAAACCAAGTCGCAGACTGGCAAACGCGCCTCGCGGATACCGATAAGCGCAAACAGGAAATGGCGATGCGCGCTCAGCAAGCCAGAGAAGAGCGCGAGACGCTAGCTGAACGGCCAGCGACGCTAGAGGCACGAAAACATCAACTCGCCACGCAATTAGACGCAGAAGAAGCCTTGCGAGAAGAAAAAAGCGATGCATTAAGATCCGCAGAGGCAGCCCTGTCTGAAGCAGATGCAAATGGGCGCGAGGCAGAGCGCCATTTATCGCAAACCCGTGAGAGTTTGATCCGGGCAGAGGCTTTAGCAGAACGTCTACAATCTGAGCAGGCCCTGCTGATAGAGCGAATAAAGGAAAAACTAGATTGCCAGCCAGAGGCGCTATATTCGCTAGCAGAAATCAGCGAAGGCGAGATACAGGCAGAGCCGCTGGAAAAACTGGAAATGGCGGTCAACCGGCTAAATAATGAGCGCGACCAAATTGGGCCTGTCAATTTACGCGCTGAGGTGGAGATGGCGGAGCTTGATGAGCGGGTAACCACGCTGCAAACAGAACTTGATGATTTGGCCGAGGCAATTGCCAAACTTCGCAGCGCTATTGCCACGCTAAACCGTGAAGGCCGCGCCCGCTTGATGGAGAGCTTTGCCGCAGTAAATAAGCATTTCACCCAGCTATTTACCACTTTGTTTGGCGGCGGGCATGCAGAATTGCAACTAACCGGCTCTGATGACCCTTTGCAAGCTGGCCTTGATATCTTAGCCAGCCCACCGGGCAAAAAGATGCAATCCTTGTCTCTGCTTTCAGGCGGCGAGCAGGCATTGACCGCACTGGCTATCATTTTTGCGGTATTTTTAACGAATCCAGCGCCTATTTGTATTTTGGATGAGGTGGATGCGCCGCTAGATGATACGAATGTTGCACGATTCTGTGATCTATTGCGCAACATCGCTGAGCAGACACAAACGCGGTTTCTGGTCGTAACCCACCACCGGATGACCATGGCCAGAATGGACAGGCTTTTTGGCGTAACGATGGAACAAAAAGGGGTTTCGCGCCTAGTTTCTGTGGATTTACAAACAGCTGAAGAGCTGCGCGATAGCCTGATTGCCTGAGCAGATTAGCAAGCCAAATTTTACCCAGCTGCGACGCGGTGACACACCTGATAAAATGAATGCGTGTTTCGCACATCTATCCCTTGACAAAACAGCCCATACCAGCCTAGTTTGTGCGCGATCTTTGGGTCTGGGAAATTCCCCATTTTAGGGGGATTGAACAGCGCCCGCAAACAGACTTCTGGAATGTTCCGGCATGGCAAAGAAGGACACATCAGACAACAAGGCAAAAGCTGCTAGCTTGTCTGAGCGGATCCGCCAGCTAGAAGAACGTCAGGAGCCAGCGCGGCTTAATAATAATCGAGCCGCGATGTCGTCAAACGGTCTAGCTATGGCTGGCCGCGTGACAACGGAACTGGTAGCAGGTCTGGTTGTGGGCACAGGGATTGGATGGGCGTTAGACCAGTGGCTGGACACAACACCGATTTTAATGGTGGTGATGTTTTTTCTAGGTGCAGCAGCTGGGATGATGAATGTCTGGAGGGCGCTTACCGGTCGCGGTATGGCTGCTGGATTTTTTGATGAGAAGCGGCAGGTCAGCTCTGAGGAGCAGGCACCTGACGAGAAAAGCAGGAGTGATTAGGTGCATTCACCTGTTGAACAATTTGCAATTAAAGTGCTGTTCGCGCTGAATCTGTTCGGATTTGACATCCAGTTCACTAACTCTTCTTTGTTTATGGTACTCGCTGTATTGGTTAGCTCGGCGTTTTTGTACTTTGCAATGGCACCTGCGGCAACGGTGCCCGGACGGATGCAAGGTTTAGCTGAAATGCTCTATGAATTTGTCTCAGACATGGTGCGTAGCAATGTTGGCAGTGAGGGTCGGCCTTATTTCCCGTTCGTTTTTACCCTGTTTGTATTTGTTCTATTCTCGAACCTGCTTGGCCTTATCCCTTATAGCTACACCACAACCTCACAAATTATCGTCACTTTTGCGATGGCGATGTTTATTTTCATTGGGGTGACATTAATTGCGCTATTTAAACATGGCTTGCATTTCTTTAGCTTTTTCGTGCCCGCTGGTGCGCCGAAAGTCTTAATCCCCTTTCTTGTTTTAATCGAGGTTATCTCTTACTTCGTGCGCCCGGTTAGCTTGTCTGTCAGATTATTCGCGAATATGCTTGCAGGGCACACCATGCTGAAAGTATTTGGCGGGCTAGCCGTAATGATCGCCAGTGCTGGCGGAGTTTTTGTCGCTGGTTCTATCTTGCCACTCGTCGCCATTGTTGGGCTGACAGGGCTGGAAATTCTGGTAGCGGTGTTACAGGCTTATGTGTTCACGATTTTGACTTGTATGTATTTGAATGACGCGTTACATCTGCACTAGATTTTTCGCGTTTTAATAGGTTTCGGTCGTGCGGTCTTCAAAAGGCCAAACGGCCAAAAGTTAGCAACTTAGTTCTCTTAATCAAATGGAAGGAAAAAAAGATGGACGTCGAAGCTGCAAAGATGATTGGTGCTGGTCTAGCTGTTATTGCTCTGGCTGGGGTTGGTGTGGGTATCGGAAGTATCTTTTCTTCCCTTGTTAGCTCTATCGCTCGCAACCCTGCTGCGCGTGATACAGTTTTCGGTATCGGCATTCTAGGGTTTGCCCTTACAGAAGCGATTGCGCTGTTCGCACTGGTTGTTGCATTGCTGATGCTGTTTGCTCTTTAAGTTCAGCAGAGCACAGTAGAATTTAGATATCAGCATGCGTTTCAAGTGTGGCTCTTTAAGCTATGCTCGTCATGCTGATATCCCTTTAGCAAGACAATTAATCTGGATGACGCTGGTACAGGCAATGATGAATTTCAGAAATATCGTAACCAGAAAAATAATGGGCTCCGCGCTCCTCATGACGCTATCAGGCAGCTTGCCTGTATTAGCGGCTGGTGACGCGAAAGGCTTGCCGCAACTTGACATCACCACATGGCCTAATCAGCTCTTTTGGCTGATTGTGACATTTGGGGTTGGTTATGTAATTATGTCTAGGCTGATTACCCCACGCATTGGCGGGGTTCTGGAGCAACGCGGCAAAACTATCCAGAATGATCTGGCCCGTGCCAAAGAGGCAGAGGCAGAAGCACAAGAGATGCGGTCAGCCTATGAAGCTTCGCTTGATGAAGCCCGCGCCAAGGGTGCAGAAGCCGCATCAAAGGCCATGTCAGAAGCAAAAGAGAGTGCTGAGGCTGCTGAGGCAGAACTCACCGCTAAGCTCGCTAAAAAGACAAAGACTGCGGAGACCAAACTTGCAAAAATCCGTGATGAAGCATTAGCAAGCATCAATGATGTGGCAAGTGAAGTTACCCAAGATGCGGTGCTGGCGGTAACGGGCATGAAAGTAACCAAAGCTGAGGCCACTAAGTCAGTTTCCAAGCTGACCAAAGCAGGCGCAGGGCAGGAGGCGTAAATGCATTTTGATGAAGGCGCTTGGGTTGCACTTGGTTTTGCTATCTTTGTCATTCTGGTCTGGAAAAAGGCTGGGGCGGCGTTGCGTGAAATGCTTGATGCACGAGCAGATAAAATTCGCGAAGAGCTAGAACAAGCAGAAGCGCTTCGCAAAGAAGCCAAAGCCCAACTAGATAGCTTCAAAAGCTTGAAAAAAGAAGCAGAAGAAGAAGCTAAAACGATTATTGCAAATGCGAATTCAGCGGCAAAGCGGATACGTGAAAGCGCAGCCGCAAAAGCTGAGGAAAATATTGCCCGCCGTGAAGCGCAAGCAGCTGAGAAAATCAAGGCTTCTGAAACCGCAATGGTAAATGAGATTAAAGCGAAAACAGCACAGCTTGCCGCGCAAGCTGCTCGTGAAATTATCACCGATAAGCTGGATGAAAAAACCGCGCTTAACCTGATTGACCAATCTGTGGAGCAAATCGCTGCACATAAGTAAAATCATTAGCCAAAAGCTAAGAAAAAACCGCCCCCGATTATTTCAGTGGCGGTTTTATTTTGACTTAATTTTACAATTTAAAAATCTTCTAATTTAGCTCTATAGCCTCTGGCACGAGAGATATAACCAAGCGTCCATCTTTTGGCAGGCTGATATCTTGGCGGACTAAAGGATAGAGCACATCAATTTCATCACCAAATGCCATTCTGAAACTAAAGCTTTCATGCGCGGCAACTGTTTCCTGTCCATCAATAATGGCCGCAATGAAGGGTACCTCTAGCAGGGCTGCTTCCCCGCCCTCTTGCAAGCTGCGATTAACTTTCAGCCCAATAGCGAGTTCGATATCAACCATCTCTTCATCATCAACGCATATAGCGGTGACCCCATTTAGCCGCGCCGTTGCGGGCTGGCCTGTTTCGGTCGCCATGACAATACGCGCGCCAACTTCCGGTGCAGAAACTAGATTTGAGCAATCATATGTAACCGGGCTGAAGCTAGCACACGCGCTAAGCAATGCGATAACACCGGCCCCCATACCTGTACGCGATAAAGCTATGGCAGAGGATAATTTATTCATCTTAAAGCCCAATCCATCCTATTATTCAAACAACAAAAACCAGCAATGCTAGCCTATATGAAACTCTTATATAGCAGTGTAAACAAACTTCTGCTACTCATATAGGACAAAAGCGAGCCGTGCTAACCGCTCGCCTGCGTTAGTTATTTTCCTCGAAGTGCCAAAGACAATCTTTATGATGAGCAAAGATAATTCTAAAACCCTAATTCTAGCCTCCCCAAGGGGATTCTGCGCAGGCGTTGAGCGTGCGATTAAAATAGTAGAAGGTGCGTTGGAGAAGTTTGGGGCCCCTATCTATGTCAGACATGAAATTGTGCATAATAAACGGGTGGTAGATGACCTAGCACAAAAAGGCGCTGTTTTCGTAAAAGAGCTAGATGAAGTGCCAGAAGGTGGCCATGTTATCTTCTCTGCGCATGGGGTTGCACGCGCGGTACATAAGCGGGCTGATGAGCTGAATATGATGGCCATTGATGCCACCTGCCCATTGGTTACAAAGGTGCATTTAGAGGCTGGAAAGCATGTGAAGCGTGGGCGCCATATCCTGCTTATTGGTCATGCTGGCCATCCAGAGGTTATCGGCACAATGGGTCAGGTCGAAAGCGGTGAGATGACGCTGATTGAAACCCCGGAAGATGCGCTAGCCTATACCCCGCCAGAGGACACAGACCTCGCCTTTGCTACGCAAACAACCTTGTCTGCTGATGAAACAGCTGAAATTATAACGGTGCTGCAGCATCGCTTTCCAGAAATTTCAGGCCCCAAAGGGGAAGATATCTGCTATGCCACAACAAACCGCCAAAATGCGGTAAAGGCATTGGCCTCTGATATTGATTATCTGCTGGTTATTGGCGCACAAAACTCCTCTAATTCCAAACGGCTGGTAGAAACAGGCCTGAAAGCTGGCGTTGCGGCGGCTAAGCTTGTTGCGGATGCAACTAAGCTTGATTTCACTGCCTTAGACAAAGCTTCGATTATTGGTCTTTCTGCGGGCGCTTCTGCTCCTGAAATTCTGGTAGATGAAGTTATTGAAGCCTTGCAGGCACGCTATAATATAACCATCACCCATCAGAACTTTATTCAGGAAAATATGCATTTCAAGCTGCCCTCCATCCTCTCAAAGCAAGAGGTGGCATCATAGCAGTTTATACGCAAATAGATGATGAGGCGCTTGCCGCCTTTTTAGAGCTATATGATCTGGGCAATTTGCTAAGTTTTGCTGGCATTGCTGAGGGTGTTGAAAACTCTAATTACCTGCTGCGCACCGACCGGGCACATTTTATCCTCACCCTATATGAGAAGCGGGTAAATGCAGATGATTTACCTTTTTTCATCGGCCTGATGCAGCATCTCTCGCGTGGGGGACTAAACTGCCCTGTTCCAGTTGCGGATAAGTCTGGACAGATATTACAAAATCTATGCGGACGCCCCGCAGCTATTGTCACTTTTCTTGACGGCACCTCCCAGCGTTTTCCAAACGCGGCAAAATGCCGGGCATTGGGACGCGCATTAGCAGAGTTTCACACCACTTCTGAAGGCTTTGATGGGGTGCGTGAAAACGCGCTTGGGCCAAAGGGCTGGTCACCGCTGCTGGCGTCCATTGACGGCGATTTGCCAGACATGCCTGATAACATCCTAGACCTAGCTGCCTCTAGTCTTGATAGTATTTTACAAAACTGGCCTTCAAACCTGCCAGCAGGTCATATTCATGCAGATATGTTTCCCAATAATGTTCTGTTTGTTGGCGATACACTAACCGGCATTATAGATTTCTATTTCGCTTGTCAGGATTTATATGCCTATGACATTGCGGTCTGTCTGAACAGCTGGTGTTTTGATGCAGATGGCAGCTTTAATGTTACCAAATCTGGCGCGTTATTACATGGCTATGAGCAGGTTAGAAGCCTGAAGCAAGCAGAAAAGAATGCGCTGCCTGTCCTGAATCAGGGCGCGGCCTTACGGTTTTTTCTAACCCGCCTTTATGATTGGATTAATACACCTGCTGACGCGCTAGTAAAGCCTTTAAACCCTATGGAATTTTGGTCACGCTTGCGTTTTCATCAACATGCAAAGGGCCCAGAATCCTATGGTTTGTGGCGTTAAGGGCGATAGAGGCGATAGATGAGCCAAACACCAGCCAGTGTTTATCTATATACAGACGGCGCATGCTTAGGCAATCCGGGGCCCGGCGGATGGGGGGCTATCTTGCAATGGCAGGACGAAGTTAAGGAGCTATCTGGCGGCCAAGCTGATACCACAAACAACCAAATGGAGCTTATGGCTGTCATTAATGGACTTGCCGCATTGAAGCGCCCTGTGCGCATTCATATCGTCACAGACAGTAAATATGTGATGAACGGCATTCAGGACTGGTTGCCGAAATGGAAATTGAATAATTGGCGTACAGCTGCAAAAAAACCTGTTGCGAATAAAGAATTATGGGAACAGCTGGATAGCTTATGTCAGACGCATCACACCAGTTGGGAATGGGTCAAAGGCCATTCTGGACATCCCATGAATGAACGCTGTGATGCATTAGCCAGCGTCGAAGCCGCCAAAATTGCGGCCTCATAAAAAACCCAATCCACCCCCATTTGAAAAATTAGGCAATCGCTGCCAGCACATGCTCTGCGCTTGACACCTCAAACATACCCGGCTCTTCAATAAAGACATGGGTGATAGTGCCATCTTCTACCACAAAGGCACTTCGCTGGGTGCGTTCAGCCAGCACATCACCAAAATCTGCGGTAATCCCTAATGCGCGCGAAAACGCAGCCCGCACATCCGCCAGCATATCAATTTTACCTGCCGCATCATTCATATCTGACCACGCTTTCATGACATGTGCATCATTGATAGACAAACACGCAATCGCATCAAAGCCTGCGGCTTTTAGACTATCAAGATGGTCTAGAAAATTTGGTAAATGTTTTGCAGAACAGGTTGGCGTAAACGCACCTGGCACCGCAAACATCACGATTTTACGACCCGCAAAATACGTCGCTGTCTCTAGCTCCTCCACACCTTCTTCGGACTTTGTGCGGATAGTAACAGCGGGGATTTTCATTCCAGCTTCAGGTAACATTTTTTTAGACCTTTATGGTTTTTCACTATGCCAAGCAATTGATTTTGCCTATCTATTCAGTCGAAATAGGCTTATTAGTTCAACTTGTCCAGTGCCCCGTTAATCTTTTCTGAACTTAGCAGCTCATCAAATATTACCGGCATACGTCCATCTGGATAATACAAGATGTTAAAAGGAATACCAAAGCGGCCAAAGCTAGCAAGGTAATCCGCGATATCTGGGTCTGGCAATGTCCAATCTGCTTGTAATAGCCTCACATTATGCACATCAAAACTCTGCATCATTTTATCGGTATTTAACACCAATGCCTTGTTCACTTTACAGCTAATGCACCAGTCAGCGGTAACATCGACAAAAACAGGCTGACCAGCTTCTAGGCTGTCTTTTATAGCTTGTGGCTGCCACACCTGCCATCTAGCTGCCTGAGAGGCTGTCTGAGTAGAATTTGGCCCAATGATAGCCGAAGGGATACCTACCGCGCCGGCAAATAACCACCCTAGCCAGATGATGGTCGCTACTAACCCTGAGGCCAATACAGGCTTCACCCATTTCATCCATGAACCGGGTCGGGGCAGAGAAGCAATAAACGCAGGAAATACGGCGAATACCAGCCAAGGCGCAGCTAATCCTAGCCCCATCACCAGCATAACTAAAAATAATTGCGGCGCCGATGCCGCTAGCGCAAAACTAATGGCTGTACCCACCAGCGGCGCAGAGCATGGGGTGGCTAATATCGTTGCCATAAAGCCACTAGCAAAATCGCCAAATAGCCCCTGCCCTTTAATGCGGCTAGCAAAAGCAGGTACAGGCAAGCGAACCCTATCCAAAAGGCTGAGGGTAAATATAGCCATAACCACAATCATAACACCCAGAAACCACGGATTTTGAAACTGTATTCCCCAGCCAAGACGGCCCCCTGCCAGTTTTAGCCCCGCCAACATAAGCGCCAGCAAAGCAAAGCTTGTTAAGATACCGCCTGCCCCTGCCAGCAGCCTTAGGCGTATCTGTGCGGGGTTGGCCCCGCCCATTGACAGGATAGAAGCAAGTTTAAGAGATAAGACAGGCAAAACACATGGCATAATATTCAATATTAGCCCACCCGCAAAAGCGGCTAGCAAAATAAATAAGATAGAGGGTACAGCCATGTTGGCACCGCTCTTTGCAAGCGCTAAAGCCGGGATATCTATCTGCCAGAATTGGGCAGCTGTTTTCAAGGTCAAACTTAGTGGCTGACCTAATAGGCCTGCACTATCACCCGTTCCAGAAACCGCAATCTGATATCGATTAGGGGCAATCTCCTGCGGGGCTGCAAAGCTAAGACCATTTATCGGCGCTTCGACAAACGCATCTTTAAGAAGCGGCGCAGAGGCCCCTAAATCCAAAATAAGACGGTCAGGATCTTGGGCAAAAGATAGGCTGGCAATCTGGCCCTCCCCGCCACGGTTTATTTTTGGCACAAGAGAGCTGAAACGCGCAATTTCAAGCGCATCAGAACTGGTGCGCAACGCCCCACTCGGCAGGGTAAGGCGAAGGGCGCCGCCAACAGGAATACAAATATCTGCACAAACAAGTGCATTTACATTTGCGCGCAAATCTAATGGGCTGCCAGCCTCATGGCCGCGCAAACGTACCGGAAAGATCACCTCACCACTATAGCCATAGGTGTCCAGACCAAACAGCGAAAAGCGCGTTGGCACCGGAAAATCCATCTCTAATTTCTGCGCCTCCGAGCTGTTCTGAGAGGCAAGCGTTAATTCTGGCGGTAAACCAGCGTCGCCGGGGCTACGCCAATAAATTTTCCACCCCTCTTTTAACTGAACTTTCAGACCTAGGGGGATATCACGCATCGTGCCTGTCGTGGCTAGTGCGGAGACTAGCCTGAACTGTGCCTCTGGCGTTTCAACAACGACGCCGCGTTCTTGCGCAAATGATGGAACACTGAAAAAAACCACAGCAAGACATCCGGCAAAGCATCTGGCAAAAAATCTGGCAAGCCAAAATGCCAGCCCTGATTTTAGCCATAATTTTAGAGGTTTTAGCAAGGCTCTACACAAGAGGGTTTTCCAGACGTTTAAAATTAGCAAGTTTTTCATGTTTTAGCGTAATTAAGGCTAATCTGCATTATAATATAGGCAGAATAGGGGCAATTAGATCCACATAGTTTGCAAAAATTATTGCCCCGCATATCATTAAAGCGCGTATGATCTGAATTATGTGTGTAAGGTTATTCCCTGCAGGAGCGCTTTATGGCGAAAGATTCTTTTGATTATTCAAAAACACTGGCTGGGCAGTTACTGGTGGCAACACCACAAATGACTGACCCGCGCTTTCGAAAGCGGGCGTTATTTATCTGTCAGCATGATGAGACTGCGGCGATGGGGTTTATTATCAATCAGCCAAGTGAAGAGGTCACAATTTCCACCCTTAGTGACCAGCTAAAACTTGACCAGCCACGTTTTGATCCAAATGCCCCTGTCTATATTGGTGGGCCTGTTGAGCCACAACGGGGCTATATCTTGCATACGGACGATCAGATGATGCCCAATTCTGTATTGGTGCGCGATAATATCTGTTTGTCCATGCATGTCGATATGATAACTGAAATCACACGCGGGTTAGGGCCCATGCATGCCAAAATCCTGCTTGGCTATGCTGGCTGGTCAGCAGGGCAGCTAGAAGAAGAAATGAAGCAAAGCATGTGGTTTCATCTGCCTGCATCTGCAGAAATGCTGTTTAGTACAGATGATGCGCATATTTGGGATAAAACCTTTATGGCAATGGGCATTAATGCTGGATCGCTCTCGCCGCAAAGCGGTTCTGCATAACTAAATTATAATTTACCAGCCAAAGCAATATCTGGGCTAAAATTTAGGCCAAAATCGCTTGCATATCCCTGATCTGCATCTCGCTAGCAGCAGGGCCAACAACAGAAAGCGACGGCGGGGGCCCAGAGATTATCATCTCTGCCAATTCTGCAACTTTGTTTCGGCTAACCTTATCTATAGCGGCCAGCATTTCATCGCGTTCAAACACGCGGCCATACAAAGCAAGATGTCGGGCGGTAACATCCATCATAGACGAAACAGAGTCCCGGCGCATCAAGACCGCTGCCCGTAATTGCTGTTTGGAACGGTCAATTTCTTCTTGGCTTAAATCATGCTGGCAGGCTTTTAGGGCTCTAAGCGATACTTCCATCATCTCGTCCACAGTTTTATCTGAGGTGCCTGCGTACACCCCAAACATTCCAGTATCGGTAAACATCTGCGCGAAAGAGAATATAGAGTAGCATAAACCACGCTCCTCTCTGACCTGCTGGAACAAGCGCGAGGACATACCCCCGCCATATAGATTTGTCAGAACCATCAGCGGATAACGCCATTCAGAACAAGCATCAGGCGCTTGAAATCCAAACACTGTATGGCATTGTTCCAAATCACGGCTAGCGACATGGCGTGTGGATAAAAATTCTGGTGGGTGACGGGTTGGGTTGCTAGCCCTTCCAAGCGCACCAAAATAGCGGTTGGCAAGGGACGTAACCTGCGTATGGCTAACTGGCCCAGCCACAGAAATAATCATCTGCTCTGCCCCGTAATGACGTTGCATAAAGCCAGCCAGTTCTGGTGCTCTAAAGGACGATACACTATCGGTTGTGCCTAAAATAGAGTTCCCCAATGTATGTTTGCCGTAACAGCTGCGTGAAAAGCACTCAAAAACATGGTCATCAGGTGCATCTATACTCTGGCCAATCTCTTGTATGATAACGCCGCGCTCACGCTCAATCTCTTCCGCAGGCAAGATTGAGTTCAGCAAAATATCGCTCAGGATATCAAAGCCCATCTCAAGATGCTCTGGCAGAAGATTTATATAATAGGCTGTTTCTTCGCGTGCAGTATGCGCATTGATAAAACCGCCCACATCTTCAATATCCTTAGCAATGGAAAGTGCGCTCCGGCTCTTCGTGCCCTTAAAGGCCATATGCTCTAGGAAATGGGCAATACCGATTTCGTTTTCCTGCTCATCACGCGCCCCTACCCCTACCCAGACCCCAATCGAGATAGAGTGCGAAGAAGGCATACCAACGCTGGCTAGCGTTAATCCATTTGCTATCTGGCTTGTTTCGATAATTGCCATCAGCCGCGCCTATGTTCCAGAACCAGCTTTTGCACCGCAGCCATGTCATTTGGTACCTTCAGCATCTGCTCCTCACGGCTCATCAGGTCAGCCAGTCCAGCTGGCAGGGCAGGCATCTGGCCGCTTGCATGATGCACTGCATCAGGGAATTTTGCGGGATGCGCACAAGCAAGGCTTATGATAGGGGTATCTTTATCAACCAAATTTTCCGCGCGTGCATTTCGTGCAGCTGCCAGCCCCACCGCGCTATGCGGGTCAATCAAATAGTTATGCATATCAAAGCAGCGCTTTATCTCTGCCGTGGTGCCCGTATCATCCAAGCAATAGCCAGAAAAGACCTGTAAGGCTGATTGCAGCACCTTATCTTCTACTGAAAAGCGGCCCATTTCAGCAAAATTTTGCATCGCATCTGCTACTGCTTTTCCATCACGGCCCAGCAATTCAAAAAGCAACCGCTCAAAGTTAGAAGAGACTTGAATATCCATAGAAGGGCTAAGCGAGGGATGCACATCCCGCCGCTCCATCACACCATTTTCAAAAAACCGTGTTAGGATGTCATTACGGTTTGATGAGACGATAAAGCGTTCCACAGGCAAGCCCATTTGCATGGCAACCCACCCTGCAAAAACATTCCCAAAATTTCCCGTAGGCACTGAAAACGCGACAGGCTTATCTGGTGCGCCAACGGCCAAAGCAGAGGTAAAGTAATAGACAATCTGAGGCATCAAACGCGCCCAGTTGATAGAATTTACAGCCGATAGTCCCACTTGATCGCGGAAAGCTGCATCATTGAAACAGGCCTTAACCAGCGCCTGACAATCATCAAAATCCCCCTTAACGGCGATAGCATGCACACCAGCGTCACGCACAGAGGTCATCTGTTTTTGCTGAACTGGCGATACGCGCCCCTCTGGGAATAGAATAAAAACATCTACCGCCTCACGCCCGCGAAAGGCTTCTAGCGCCGCAGAACCTGTATCACCACTGGTTGCACCCAGAATTACAGCCTGTCTATTCTGGCGGCTTAACGCGGCATCAAACGCCCGCGATAGAAACTGCATTGCATAATCTTTAAATGCGATTGTTGGCCCATAAAACAGCTCTAGAACGTGAATATCCTGCTCCATGGCTTTTAGGGGCGCAATCTCTTTATGCGTAAAGCTGCGATAGGCATCTGCTGCCATCTTTGTTATTTGATCTTCATGCAGCTCGCCATCGGTAAAGCGCGACATGATTTGGCCAGCGATTTCCACATAAGGCTTGCCGCGCATAGCCCGTATTTCAGACGCGCTAAAGGATGGCCAGCTGGTAGGCAGATACAGCCCGCCATCGCGCGCCAACCCGTTTAACAGGGCATTTTCAAAACTAAGCGGGCCATCTTTGCCTCTGGTACTAATATATTCCATCTTGCGTTGCCTCACTCATTTAGGGGCTTTTGCGAAAGCCAAACCTGCCAGCATTTATATGATAGGCAAAATAAACACCGATCAAGGACAAAGCGATTCCAAACCATGTTAGCGCATAATTTAAATGCGTGTTGCGTACCTCAATATGCATGGTTGCCGCAATCGGCAGTGTCAACACATCGCCTTCTCTTATCTGATCAGCATAATAGCTCGTAATAGCCTCGCTAAAGCCCAGATGGGTTGCGAGCTCATTTGGCTTCAAAGTGAACCAGAACCCTCTATCCGGCTCATTCTCTGGCACAAAATAGCCCTTTTGCTGTGGCAGCCGCAAAACAGCCCGAATAGAGACCTCTTTATCTTCGACCGAAAATGGCCGCTTATCCGGGTTGCGATAAGCTTCTGACACCCAGCCCCGATTAACAAATATCAGCTTTCCAGCATTTGTGCGAAACGGGGTAATCACATGAAAACCTGCATTGCCTTCATAGGTGCGCCCCGTCAGATACCGTTCCATATCATGAAGGTAGCGTCCAGTAAGCTGCAAATTATGAAACTCTATTGCCGCAAGAGAGGCATCATTTTCAGGCGGTAAAATAGCCGGAGCATTTGCACGGGCATTAAAATTATTTATGAGCTCTGTTTTCCATGCTAGCCGGTCTAATTGCCAAAAGCCGAGTGCCAGCAAAACCAACAATGCGGGGATGCTGAATAGCGTAAGCCATAAAAAAGGTCTGAAATACATCGGCAAAACCTGACAATTTAGGTGTGAGGGGATGTGCAATCGCAAGCGCACAATAAGAAAATCGGCCTGCAACTGCAAGTGCTGAGGCCGATTTATAAATTTTCTATGTCTTAGGCATCATAAGAGGCATCATAAGATGGTCTATCAACCGCCCCACCAGTAAACAGCTACAAACAAGAATAGCCAGACAACATCAACGAAATGCCAGTACCAAGCCGCTGCTTCAAAACCAAAATGCTGCTCTGCGGTGAAATGCCCCCTCAGCCCCCGGATCAAACAAACCGCTAAGAACAAGGTGCCTACTAAAACATGGAAGCCATGAAAGCCGGTAGCCATATAAAAGACAGATGGATAAATACCATCTGTAAAGCCAAAGGGTGCATGGCTATATTCCAAAGCCTGCAATCCAGTAAATAAGACGCCTAGAACCACTGTTAGAACAAGACCTGTGATAAAGTCACGGCGATTATTTTGAAGCAGCGCATGGTGCGACCATGTTACCGTGCAACCGCTAAGCAACAACACCAACGTATTAATTAAAGGCAGGTCAAACGGGTTAAAGGTCTCAATACCCTCAGGCGGCCAAACACCCCCAGCCGGATAGAAAGAACGGTCAAAGAATGCCCAGAAAAAGGCAACAAAGAACATCACCTCTGAGGCGATAAACAGCATCATGCCATAGCGCATACCGACCTGAACAATGGGTGTATGATGACCTTGATATTCCGCCTCACGCACGACATCGCGCCACCACATAAACATGGTCATTAATACCAAAGCAAGGCCTATGCCCAGCACATGCTCGCCATAGGCACGCTCATGCATAAACATTACCCCGCCAATAGCCGTAATAAACGCAGCAGCAGAACCTACCGCAGGCCATGGGCTGGGTTCTACCAGATGATAAGGATGTTGTTGTGATCCACTCATATTCTTCTCCTCAAGAAAAAGCCTGTCCCCTCCGACTGGCAGATCAAATTAAACTCTATAGAACGCCCTTTTTCACGTTCTTGCCTCAAAAAAAGTATAGGATAGGACAATTTCGTCCACATCCATTGTATTCGTATCTGTTCCAATTTCGCTATCCACGAAAAAAGACACCGGCATTTCCATTGATTCGCCCGGCTGCAACGTCTGTTCGGTAAAGCAGAAACATTCTATTTTCATAAAATAGGGCCCTGCTTTTTGCGGCGTTACGTTAAAGGTTGCGGTGCCAGTCGAAGGTGCAGTGCCAATATTTGTTGCACGATATAAAATTGTCGTCTGCTCACCCGGAACTAAACTAACCGGCGCACTAACAGGAACAAATTCCCATTTCAGGGCTGGGCTGACATTAGCATCAAACCGCACAGACACAGGCGGCAGCCCCGTTGCCGCTTGCGATGGCGCCGCATCAGCAACCTGCGTAGTTCCGCCAAAACCCGTAACCTGACAAAACAGGCGATAAAGCGGTACTGATGCAAAAGCTAAGCCGACCATTCCAGCAACAACCAGCGCCAATATCGCCAATAAACGACGATTTCGATAGCCTGTAGCTGCTTCATAGATTTTATCAGAGGCAAGCTCGCTCATAAAACCTTAGCCTTCCATCCGCAATATGGTGACCAGATAAATCAGCACTGCAAATCCAAAGATCAGCCCGAGCACCGAAAGATTACGTTTGCGGCGCATCTGCTGCATTTCTTTGCCTGTTTTTGGGTCTTTCTGGCTCATTTTATCCTAATCCAAAATCTGCTAAACGCTTAAAATAGTCCAATCGCTACCCGATCGATAATCAGGGCTGCGAACAAAAGAAATAAATAGAAAATTGAAAACTTAAACAGCTTCCACGCTGCCGCATCGCTAGGCTGGCGATAGAGCTTGAAAGAGAGGTACACAAAATAGCCGCCCATAACAGCTGCAACAATGCCATAGCCGATACTGGTCATTGCCAGCGCATAAGGCACAAGACCGGTGGGCGCTAAAACCAGCGCATAGATTAAAATCTGTTTGCGGGTTTCTGCCTTACCAGCAACCACAGGCAACATCGGCACGCCAGCATCGCGGTAATCATCATTCTTTACCAGCGCCAATGCCCAGAAATGGGGCGGTGTCCATACAAAAATCAAAGCAAAAAGCGCGATAGGCTCGATGGATATACTGCCGGTTACCGCAGCCCATCCAACCATTGGCGGCAAGGCCCCTGCTGCCCCGCCAATAACGATGTTTTGTGCCGTACTACGCTTTAGCCAAACGGTGTAAATCACCGCATAGAAAAAGATGGTAAAGGCCAGCAAACCTCCCGCCAGAAGATTACTCGCCATAGTAAGAAGAAGCACGGACAAAAAGGAAATAACAATCCCAAGAGCAAGCGCCTCTGCTGGCTCTACCCGTCCAGCTGGAATAGGCCGGCCGCGAGTTCGGCTCATCACTGCATCAATATCGCGGTCATACCATTGGTTAATAGCCCCAGACGCGCCAGCACCCGCAGCTATAGCAAACAGCGCAATTGCTGCTAGCAAAGGATGCATAGACCCCGGCGCTAGAAACATGCCTGCAAAACCAGTGAAGATAACAAGGCTCATGACACGTGGCTTCATCAGTTGGAAAAACTCGCCGACTGTCGCAGGTTTTTCTGCAACAGTCAGCTGTGTTTCGGCCTGTATGATTTGCTGTGTCATAAGGTTTTATCCCTGTTTATCGCTACCTTGGCTATGCCTTATTTGACTTTCGGCAGCGCATCAAAGGTGTGGTATGGCGGCGGTGAAGATACCTGCCACTCAAGAGTTGTTGCCCCTTCACCCCACGGGTTATCTGCTGCTTTTCTGCGGCTTACAAAAGCTTCCACAATCAAAGCAAGGAAGATAAGCGTAGCAAAGGCACTTACATAAGAGCCAATAGACGCAACATAGTTCCAACCTGCAAACGCATCTGGATAATCAATATAACGGCGCGGCATACCTGCTAGACCCAAGAAATGCATCGGGAAGAAGGTTAAATTCACCCCAATGAAAGTCAGCCAGAAATGCACTTTGGCTAGCCCTTCATGATATTCATACCCAGTCATCTTGGAGAACCAGTAATAAAAACCCGCAAATAGACCAAATACAGCACCAAGGGATAGCACGTAATGGAAGTGGGCAATCACATAATAGGTGTTATGCAAAACCACATCCATACCCGCATTCGCCAATACAACCCCTGTCACACCGCCAACGGTGAACAAGAAAATAAAGCCAATCGCCCAGAGCATCGGTGATTTAAAGGTCATTGAGCCGCCCCACATGGTCGCAATCCATGAGAAGATCTTAACCCCTGTAGGCACCGCAATAACCATCGTCGCGGCCGTGAAATAGGCACGTGTATCCACGTCCAAGCCAACCGTATACATATGGTGCGCCCACACAATAAAGCCGACAAACCCGATAGCCACCATGGCATAAGCCATCCCCAGATAGCCAAAAATAGGCTTACGGGCAAAGGTTGATATAATATGGCTGACAATCCCGAAGGCTGGGAGGATCATAATATAGACCTCTGGGTGACCAAAGAACCAGAACAAATGCAGGAACAGAATAGGGTCACCGCCGCCTTCAGGAATGAAGAAGGTCGTGCCAAAATTTCTATCTGTTAGCAGCATTGTAATCGCCCCTGCTAGCACTGGCACCGCCAGCAACAACAAGAAAGCTGTAATCAGCATCGCCCAAGCAAATAGAGGCATTTTGTGCAACGTCATGCCTGGTGTGCGCATATTAAAGATCGTGGTGATAAAGTTCGCCGCACCTAAAATCGAGGAAACACCCGCTAGGTGAAGGGATAAAATAGCTAAATCCATAGACATGCCCGGCGTTCCAGCTGTGCTAGACATTGGCGGATAAATCGTCCAGCCAACACCCGCACCGCCATCCATTACCGCAGAGAGCAAAAGCAGTAGGAAAGCAGGTGGCAACAACCAGAAGGAAATATTATTCATCCGCGGAAAGGCCATATCTGGGGCACCGATCATAATCGGCACAAACCAGTTACCAAAGCCGCCAATCAAGCCTGGCATCACCACAAAGAACACCATGATCAAGCCGTGGGCCGTGGTAAAGACGTTCCAAACATGACCATCAGCCATATATTGTACGCCCGGCTCCATTAGCTCCATACGCATGAAAATGGAAAAACCGCCACCGATAAGCGCGGCAAGAATAGAGAAGATGATATACATCGTCCCAATATCTTTGTGGTTCGTTGAATACAGCCACCGGCGCACAAACCCGGTTGGGTTAGCGTGGCCTGCATCTGCTGCGTGTGTCTGGGCACTCATTTTTTATCTCCCTGCTCTCACAAATAAAAACTAGTTAGCTGAAGCCATAAGAGTCATGCTTGGCACTTCTGCGGAAGCAAACTCTTCTTTGGCATTCAACAGCCATTCAGCGTAATCAGCCTCATTCAATGCCTGAACAACAATTGGCATATAGGCGTGGTTTACGCCGCAAATCTGATTACACTGCCCATAATATTTCTTTGTACCTTCTGGTACATCAATCCATGCCTCGTTAATGCGGCCAGCAATAGAATAAATCTGCACGGCGAGCGACGGGACAAAGAAAGAATGCATTACATCATTACCCGTTACCAAAAGCTTGATGCGCGTGCCTGCTGGGACAACCATTGGGTTATCAACACTTAGCAAGCGAATTTCATTCTCCCCAAGGTCTTCTTCATCAACAAGGTAGCTGTCAAAAGAGACGCCTTCATCTGGATATTCATAATTCCAGTACCACTGATTCCCAGTGACCTTAATTACCATCTCGGTATCTTTAGTCTTGTCCATGTAATATAGAAGCTGAAAAGAGGGCACGGCAATCACCACCAGAATCAGCACCGGCACAACTGTCCATAAAATCTCGATAACGGTGTTATGCGATGTTTTTGATGGGTTGGGGTTTGCAGAACGGCGAAAACGCACACAAACATACACCAGCAACGCCAGCACAAACAAAGAGATAGCCGTGATAATAATCAGCAACATATTATGCAAGCTGGTTGCTTTTTCAGCAATAGAGCCGGCTGGATCTTGTAGGCCTAGCTGCCAAGGCTGAGGTTCAGCAGCAAACGCTGTACTCGCAAACAGTAAACCGAAAGCCATCATAACCGACATGGCGGCAGATAGAAGGCTGCGCAAATTCATCTTTTTTCCCCCTTCGACGTAAGGATCAGTTGACCGGATTAACCCGGGCGCCGCATCAAAATAAGAAAAGCAGACCGGCCGGATCGATCAGTTGATATTACTTCCACCCTTCTAACGGTTTTTTATGCACATGAAAAGCCACTGCGACGGCCTGTCGCGCGTTTTTTTTGCAGGGCGCAAAGTTCCCCCAAGATTCATAGCGCAAACGACTTCTTTTCACGCGCCCTACTTGAAAGAAAGCGCCAAACTGACCATTATCATAACAGGACATTATCAGGCGTGTTTTTGGTTAAAGACGTGCCGCAAATCAAAAAGGCACCGCTATGACACTTATCGACCAGACAGATGCCCTGTTTTTTGGGCAAACCGGACTTGATAAAGATAGAACGCGCGAGATTGTTACAAATTGTCTTAGCGGCGCAGATGATGGCGACTTGTTTCTTGAGATGCGCCATTCTGAGATGCTGTCCTTTGATGATGGCAGGCTAAAGGCAGCTACCTATGACCAAAGCGCTGGATTTGGCCTGCGTGCTATCGCTGGCGAAGCAGATGCGTTTGCCCATGCTGGAGAGCTGTCCGAGAACGCGCTGCGCCGCGCGGCTGAAACCGTATCGTCTGTGGCTTCTGGTCATGCTGGTCAATTGGCTCTTGCCCCAGAGGCAGGTCATAATAAGGCTCTTTACAGTGATTTAAATCCGCTTGCCGAAACCCCGTTCGCCGATAAGGTTGCGCTGTTGCAAAAGATTGATGCTTATGCCCGCGCAGCAGACCCGCGCGTCCGACAGGTAAGTGCAAGCATTGCTGGCTCTTGGCAGGCGGTACAAATCATGCGCCCAGACAGTTCGTGCTATGCAGATATTCGCCCACTTGTGCGCATGAATGTGGCTATTGTTGTGGAACAAAATGGACGCATGGAAACAGGCTCTAGCGGCAGTGGCGGGCGCTTTATGTTTGCCCGCTATCTGGATGATAGCGTGTGGCAGACAGAGGTAGCAGAAGCGTTACGCATTGCGCTGTTAAACCTTGATTCGGTCTCGGCTCCCGCTGGTGAGATGGAAATTGTGCTTGGGGCAGGCTGGCCCGGTGTTATGCTTCACGAAGCTGTGGGGCATGGGCTAGAGGGCGATTTTAACCGCAAAGGCACATCTGTATTTTCCGGCCGCATTGGCGAGCAGGTCGCTGCCAAAGGGGTAACAGTGGTAGATGACGGCACCATGATAGACCGTCGTGGCTCTATTACGATTGATGATGAAGGCACCTCTTCTGCGCGTAATGTGTTGATAGAGGACGGCATTTTAAAAGGCTATATGCAAGATAGGCAAAATGCGCGTTTGATGGAAGTTTCTGCAACAGGAAATGGTAGACGCGAATCCTATGCCCATTTACCTATGCCGCGAATGACCAATACATTTATGGAAAATGGGGCGCATGACCCTGAAGAGATCGTCTCCTCTATGAAAAAAGGCCTGTATGCGGTGAATTTTGGCGGCGGCCAAGTAGATATCACCTCTGGCAAGTTTGTTTTTGCTGCCTCTGAGGCCTATTTGGTGGAAAATGGCAAAATCGGCGCACCAGTGAAAGGGGCAACCCTCATTGGTAGTGGCCCAGACGCGATGTCCAAAATCACCATGATCGGCAATGATATGGCGCTGGATAGAGGCGTGGGGACGTGCGGCAAAGCTGGCCAGTCTGTGCCAGTTGGGGTGGGCCAGCCTACCTTGAAAATGGGCGGCATCACGGTTGGCGGCACAGAGGCGGCATAGCCCTATTTTGTGGCCGAGTTGGGCTGGCGGGATTTAATCTGCCAGACCACAACCAGCAATAAACACGTAACAACAAAGCCAAAACCGAAAGATAGTCGGCCAGTCCCTGCCTGATATAAAGGGCCAGCTATGCTAAGGCCAATCACCTGCCCCATTGAGCCAAACCCCTGTACCAAACCTAGCGCACCCCCCATCTGGCCTGAGTGCGCCGCATACGAAGATGCCGCAGATAAAGTAGGGTTGGTAAGCGCAAAGCCTACACAGACAAAGCTGGTAGAAACCAGTATCGCCAAAAACAAAGAATTACCAAAAGGGCTAGCCCCGCCAGCAATTATTGTGGTTACAAGCTGACCGGCCGCCAGCACAGTAACGCCGGCAACTACCACACGCATCTCGCCAAAAGCGTTCGTCAATTTACCGATTAAACCGCCCTGCACAATGATGATACATACCCCGATATAGGTAAACAGCCAGCCTGTTTGACGCGGCCCAAAATCAAGCAGGTCGCGCACCAGTAATACATAAGAAGCTTCGACTTGTGCAAAGGCAAGGTTGAGGCAGGAAAAAGCCAGCGCGAACAGACCAATGGGGCTAGATAACATAGACTTAAGCAGCTGGAAAAAACCCTGCCTGCCAGAATCAGTAGTGGAATCAATAGTGGAATCAATAGCAGACTGCACCGATTGTAATTTCAGACGCATCGCCAAACATACGGCAATAAAAGAAAATAAAGCCGCTACCAAGAACGGCACCTGATGCACAGGCCCGTCTCCAAGACCACCAAGCAATCCGCCAATTGCAGGCCCTAGAACAAAGCCAGAGCCAATCGCTGCCCCCAGAAAGCCCATGATACGCGCGCGTGCCTCTGGTTTAGAATTATCCGCAATAATCGCCTGAATAACCCCGATATTCCCTGCTGATAAACCAGCAATAATCCGCGCGGCAAACATCGATAATATATCATTACTTAGGGCAAACCATAGATGCGCAGCCGTCCCAATAATCAGAGATATCAATAAAACAGGCTGGCGCCCCACCTTATCAGATAGGCGCCCTAAAATGGGGTTGGCAATGAACATAGCCAGCGCGAAACTGGCCAAAAGCGCGGTCATTACTGTTTCTGAATATCCCAGATTTTCAATAACCGTATAGGGCAGAATAGGAATAAGCGCACCTATCCCAACAAAATTGACAAAGGTGATCAGTAGCAGTGCAAACATCGCGTTCTTTCAGGTGCTTGAGCTCGTCCGCCTCAGGAGGGAATTTTTGTTGCCCGAAATAATCGGCCTAAATCGTTAAAGCCCAGCAGAGCAAGCTTTAATAGTGATATTCCTTGAAAATATGCGTTATATCCTCATTCCACGCTGAATA
>Ga0213867_1000289_pt1 | contig 23131 bp, 16 predicted proteins | sample PICome_12_FD_160120 | JGI IMG/M metagenome (GOLD analysis project Ga0213867, IMG submission 160120) | Coastal seawater microbial communities near Pivers Island, North Carolina, United States - PICO540 | ecosystem: Environmental > Aquatic > Marine > Coastal | place: USA: North Carolina... | reverse complement strand
GTCGGACGGGATGAAGTCATCTGGGTAGGACTTATGCTACCACAATATGTTGATGGCACGTTCAAAAAGCAAGTCTCGCCAACATCACATTCCGCATCGCTACCTGTCGGGCACTCTTTATTACATAGGCTTGTTGCTTCGTCAAGTGAGGCACCACAATAGTTATTCAATGAGCTTGGATGTAATGATGATGGTGACGAGGTAGAGAAGCTCGGTGGTCCAGTAGTTACAAAAGAAGGCGACTGACTGCTACAGTAGGTCAAAGGTACATTCAAAAAACATTTCTCACCAACATCACACTCCAAATCACTACCTATCGGACACTTCTTATTACACAAACTTGTAGCTTCGTCAAGTGAGGCACCACAGTAATTGTTCATTATTGGGTAAGTTGTTGGGATGATCGATGGTTGTGACGTCAATGTTTCTTGTGTTGCGAATATTAATTCTCCTTGATAGAAGCATGCGAATTCTTTTTGACGGAACGCATAAACTTTTGCAAACCCATCTGTCAGACTTGTTCTATTTAAAGGATCCGTCAAGTGTATGGTGACATTGTCATTGTTTTTGTATTCTCTTTCACTTTCTGTTACTATCAGATTTCTATTCGTTGAAGTTACGTAAAATGAATATATCCCTTCATGTTTATTTGGATTGAGAGGTATTGGTGTTACTTTCACTTCCGTTAAACGATCTTGCCCCTTTCCTACTACTGTTTGGTTATGTCGAAGTTTCCACGCCCTTGGGTGTCTCAAATGTTTCAATCGTCCGGGTCTTGTGTATATCAGGATATTTATTTCATCCGTACGAAAAGTTACAATATTAAACTCAAATATTGCTACCGGAACATTTACTCGTAGTTCGAACATTGTCCCAAACACCTTTCTTTTTGGTCCTCCACTACTGAGGTCAAAATTTGCATCTATTGTATAATTTTCTACATTTTTCATAAATCTTGAATTTTCAGTTATTGCCTCGTCTTCAAAGTTTTTCGAGGATGAGCCATCAGCAATTATTAATTTCCGGAAGAGAAATAAAAGTATCAAAACATAGAACAGCTTTCTTAATGTTCTTGAGAGAATGCATTCATTCATTATGAATTAACATAGTTGTTTTGGTTAAGAAAATAAAGAATAAACTCACATTGCTCTGCATGTTATGTACATCGTAGTCTTCCTAACTATTGCTGCTCCTCCACATAAAAATTGTTTCTTCTGAATTCACTTTTGTTAGTTGAACAGATTCAAGCAATGGCATATTTTGTTCTCGTAAAGTTGGGTGCACATGTAGATTTGAAAAAGTGATGAATGTAATTTACTGGGCCACCACCTCCTTTTCGTTCGCCAGATAATATGTGGAAACAAACAAGGTCTTTTCTCCGATTTTGTTATCGCCAATTTTCTTTCTCAATTGCCTTTTTTGTCATACGTGTTCAAGACATTTTCATTCGGAATTAATCTTTACTTGCATACTTTCCAACTTACATATGTACACATGACGCAATATATGAAATAAATGAAAACATCATCGAAATAACACTCGTTTACCAACAAGATTATTCTATTTTAGTTTCCTTTTTTTTGTCATACGTGTTCAAGACATTTTATTCGGAAATAATCTTTAATTGCATACTTTCCAACTTACATATGTATATGTTTCGCAATATACCGCTATGAAAAGAGGCCCCTATTGGCTAATTTATCTAGTCCGTAAATTAGAGCCTCATTAAAATATTACACGTGAACTACGTATAAAAGCATACAGTTCAAAAAAAAACCTGTAGACTCTAGAAGGCACAACGGCACAACTCAAAATCCAAAATCGACATTCTCTGAAATTGACATGTGAATTTTAATTTGATTCTCTACATAGTTGGAGTTGACAAACAAAATAATTTTAGATTCACCTTCAAAATACAATGAAATTCCTCCATAATGCAGCGTTACTCATAACTATAATGACACCCGACAGTGCCGCCTTTGTCACAACCATAAGCTCGAGCTCGAGCTCAAGTAGTAACTGTAACGTTGCCTCGAAATCGAAAACAAGATCTAGTTCAATCGCTAATAGCATGGTGCATAGAAATTACAGAAAGAGAAGAACTAACACGTCCACATCATCATCATCCACCGAATTAAACTTAACATTGTTTCCTGTCGGTGGAGATGCTGCTACCTCTGTGTCCTCTTCTGTATCATCAGTTACATCGACGATATTGAGCAGTAACATTGGTGACGTGCCACTGGTGTACAGTGTAGCGTTAAATGCTGTCTTGTTTCTTGCGTTAAAGTCGAAGTTGAATACCATGCTGACACCATCGGGTTTCTGGCATGCCTTTGGATTGGGTTGTGGCTTGTGGTGGACGTTGGGATGGAAAGGGTGGACGGTTTGTGTTATGTACCTGTTTCTTGGTCAAGCGGTGACGAAACTGAGGTTCAAGGAGAAAGCCGCTGCTGGTATAGCAGAATCGAGGGGCGGTCGCCGAGGACCTGAAAATGTCTGGGGATCGGCAGCTACGGGACTTCTGTGTGCGTTTGCTGCATCGAATATTAATGGTCAAGTGCTTTCTGCTACTGGTATTTCGTCTGAGTTGTTTATTTTAGGATATGTGGCGTCCTTAGCGACAAAACTTTCGGATACATTTGCAAGTGAAATTGGAAAAGGATACGGTAAAACTACTTTTTTAATAACTAATTTTAAGCGTGTGCCACCGGGAACGGAGGGAGCTATAAGCGCAGAAGGTACCGCAGCGGCTTTAGTTGGTGGAGCACTTTTAAGTGCTTATGCTCTCTGGATTAATGTCATTTCAACGTTACCGCAATTGTGTGTTGCATCTGTAGCAGCTTTTATTGCCACCAATGTTGAAAGTTTGATTGGAGCTACTTTGCAGGAAAAAGAAGGCTTCGACTGGCTCAGCAATGAAGTTGTGAATTTCATCAATACTCTCATCGGTGCATTTATCGCCGTGACCGGCGGCAAGCTACTTCTTGGTATGTAATAAGCTAGCATTTAGAATACAGGATGACTTTAAGTAATATTTTACACTGCTCGATGCTATACCAACAAAGAAAATCAATTAATTGCCAAAACTTTCCTTATGATTCCGGTTCGATGGGATTTTCGTTGAGAAATAATTCACTCCGGACTCTAGAAACCTAAATTATCGACACGACGTACCAAAGCCTTGGAAAAAGCCTTGTCCAATTGCACCAAATTTATCTGCTCTCATCATTTCTTGTTTTTTTCGCAGCTCTTCGCGTTGCGTTTGGATGTCACTAGATAGTTTTGCGACGTGTTCTTCGTACTGCGCTCGTTTGTTCTGTTCTTCAAGTTCTTCAAGTTGAAGAAGACTGTTTTGGTACTCCGACCACTTCTTTTCTTCGTCTTCTTCCCGTTGCTTCGCAGACAGTTGCTCGCTCAAAACTCTATCATTGCCGTCTCTAACAATTTCTAGTGTTCGTTTTTTGCCAAAACCCTTAAAATGATCAGGCCGGAATCTATGTTTAGCAATGGCACTCTGCGAAACACTCATATCCTCAGACAAGAATGGGTCAGACGAAAGGAAGTGAGCCTGTTTCGATTCTTCTTGCGCACTAAGCTGTTGCTCTTTTTTTTCACGAGAAGATTTATCGCGAGCTCTTGCAAGATTATCTTCTTTGATATCACGCCGGACCTGCGCATGTGCAGCTTCTTTATCCTGAGCAAGCAAACAACACTCATCGTCTCGTTTTAGGACCATTTCGTCGTATGCCTTTGCGTCTTTATTATCTTTGTCTTTTCTTGCTTCCTTTTCTTTTATTTGCTGTTCGATCCAACTAGTAAGTTGCCGCTGCTGGCTTTTACGCCGATCCCTAAATGATTGGTCTTCGCCATCGAAAATTTGGAGTGATGCAACCCCGCACGAGTCTAAATCAATTTGTCCATTACTAGCCAACGCATTGTTTTTTGGCTCAGTGACTTGTTTTGCTAGTGTCAAACGCATCTCATTTAGTTCATTTGCTCTAACTTCGTTCTTTTCGTATTCTTTGTTTTCCAAATAAGCGACAAGACCATCAATTTTTTTGGCTATTCGATTAATTTATAGTTTACGAGAACGCATTAGTATGATAATTTCATTGCCGAATTACATCACATTCAAAATATGTGCATCACCTTCTCGTAGCTCTTCCTCTTTTTCTGATTGCCTTTTCTCCCTTTTCTCTTCTACTTGTTTATCTAAATACTCTTTATCAATACCAAATAAACGCCGTCGTGAGTCCATGAATCGAAGGGTCCGTTCTTGTGCCCTGGCTCGTATGGCCTCTATTCTTTTTGCTTCTTTTGTACATGCATCATCCTTTGTTATGGAGAAAGTTATGTTTTCTTAGCAAACGGTCTATCCTGAGAGGTCATTACTACTAACCTGTAAAATATGCATTATTGCTGAAACAATAATTGTGTTCGTTGAGCATCAACTTTTCTATACCTTTCGTTGAAATGATTACTTTGAAGATCAACAAGCGTTTGTGAAATGTTTCTCATGGGCTCAAAACCAAAAACAAAAGCAAACGTAAAACTCGTCAGGAAATGAAGCAGATAAAGCAAAAGTAATCTTACTTCAATAAAGGGGGAGGAAAACCAAGATCATACGATACTACTGTACATATAATTGATAAATCTTCGCTGTAGTGGGCATATCGACAAAAAAGCCAAGATAGTACCCGTTTATACTTTATTATTTATTAATGTAAGTCATATTTTATAAAAACCTTGAAAACTTGCTTGATCATTACAATTCTAAAAAATATACCGAAAATAAAGTACGCGTACCTAAAAAATTATTTGCTTACAAACAGAAGATATCGAAGGGACTTCAGATATTGAAATACATGCAAATACAAGACTCTATAATATTTATTCTAGATGACGACTGTTGAAAGGATAGTAAGAATTTTTAAAATCACGCAAGTTCTGAAAAATCTTCATAGTCTACATCAAATAACAATGCATCGTCTAGGGATTCTTGTCTTTTATCTATTAAAGCCAAAGTTGCTTTATATTTAGATTTGTCAAGCTCACGTACTATAGCTTCTTGACCTCTTCCCCTACCATTCACAATCAGAACTTCTTTTCCTAACTTTGGTATGACTGTCTCTAAGTTTTTCTGATCGACCGTTACGACTTCACCACTATTTTCACCCTCTAACAACACATTGGCAATTAATTTGCTCTGTTTTGATATAGACTCAATAATCCCCTTTTGTTTATAGTACGATCGTTTCTTTAACTTTTTCGACACAATTCTTACCACAATGCCTTCTTTGATCCAATTTTCTTTCCGTCGATCCTTCAATGCGTCATTATTTTTCTTATTCAAAACGATTGGTCTCTCGTAGGACTTTAATTTTTTTTCGTTAACTTCATCCTTTCGTTTCTTACTTTCTGTTTCCCTCATAATCCGTTCGAGTTCGGACATAGGTCGCTTTGATTTCTTTATAATTGCCTTATTATCTTTTTTCTCTCTCAATACAGCTGAATCCAATTTGTTCAGAGTTTCAATGGAAGTAGAAGAAACTTGTTCACCATTGACAATTGAGTTACTATTCAAAGACAATGCAGGATTTTTCTTCGAGTCTGTAATGTCAGTTCGTTGCGGAATAGATGTTTTGCCTATGGACAAACTTATTTTTCCCGAAATCGTCGAGCGATCTATATTACTAGCTTCAGCTGCCATAAAATTCCCGTTTCCTGCTTCATCCAAAGCCTTTGCTGCCTGTATCCTCTGTTCCTCCATTCGTTTCAGTGTTCTCATTTCTTGCAAGCGTTCTGCTTCCGCTCTCTTTTCGGCCACCTCTCTCCTCTTTAATAAAAACGGATCTCGCTCGATGTATTGCACATACCACCCCCGTTCCGTCTCATCTACCACGCACAAACCTTTCTTCCCCAAATACTGAACGAAGTGCGTCAAAGTTGCCCACATAGTCGCATTCATATGAACGTGATGTTTATCTTGAATAACCTCCTGATATACATTATTGGCATTCACCCGTTGAGTCCCGTGACGACGCTTAAGCGTATCCACATAAATCTTTTCAAATTCCCTACTAAAATTATTCATCATACTTCCTGCATTTTGACTGAACAGTTTCATATTCCTCAAATGGGACTCGCTTGTCATATGACACTTCATCCCGTTCTCATCTCGACACTGCTTTTGGCACATTTGACAGTACCATCGCAGCTTTTGCAATCCCTTCGCCTTGGCGCGATTGGCTATGTCCTTTGGTGTCCCTCGTTCAGCTTTTGGCATCTCTGGAGTGGAGTGGATTGTTGTGTGGTTTGATCTGATTTGAATTGCTGTGCCTTTTTTTCTAAAGCATGAGAGCGTTTATGGGATGGGCGCTGGGGTGGTTTGTGGTTTCACCTCTGCTCGCACATGTGTATGTATGCTCCTCTCGTCTCAATAATATGACATAGTAGCAAATATAATACAACATATGTCATGTACGGATGTACTAGATCTTCACATAGAAATGTACATTGTACTGAATGTGCTTCGGACTTCGGAGTAATAATATCGGATACCGATATTTATTTATGTTTCCCAATAGAATGTTCTTCCATTTTATAGAATTTCGTTGTTCTTTTCATTCCAATTTCACTTTCCAAATATGACTTTTCTATTACATGCTCATATGGTACATTGTATCTTATGTACAGCGAATCTTCATGATACACGACACATGACCCACATGACCCACATTGATGTCAATGATAATTGATAATTCATGAATCATCAGGTTTACTCCCTCGTCTCGAACGAAGAATATCAACTCCACCATTTTTTGGAATAGATGGCGGATAGAATATTTGAATGGTTATTAACGGGAAAAGATTTTTTCAGAATTACCGATCAGCTCTAGAGGACGTCCCAGTATATGTAAATCTCGGAGCAATTTTGACATATTTTATTTATTGCCGAGTAGGTGCGGACCGCAGACGTTGCGCCTACCGGTAGCTTAATAAGACTTGACGATATCACTATTTTATATTTGGTCATTGTGATGTAGAGTGTGAGTCCAAGGAGCTGAAGTGTCTTTTAACTTTAAACTGATCACTGTCTCATATCAAAATGAATGTTCAAAGCAATAAAAAATCGGAAATGAACCTGAATAGCAATGTGTCCAACAACGATAGTATTCCATCTGAAGATGAAAATAACGATAACATTTCCCGCGATGACAAAATATCTATTCATAGCGCAACTTCGAGTGTGACATCGGTTAATTCATTGGCGAGGGGTCGTATTGTTTTTCAAAATCAAATTCCAAGAAGTATCCTATTGTTGAATAAAACTAGGAAAATACAAAGTGCGGTACCTTCTTACGTTGCGAGAAATGCGGATGTCGATGATAAGAGTGCAACTAGTTTAGTATCCGAGATAACAAATGTTGAAACTTTGCAGTCAACGAACGACGCATTGCATGACTCAAACCTCCGAGTCAATACAAATCTTGACGATGTTGATGTTGAATTAAGTAACTTTCAAACACCCGCCTCCGAGAAAAGTTATTCGTCAACAATTTTTGCTCCGCCAAATTCCAATGATTCAATAACAACTCATGGTAACCTTACATGTGGTAGTGCATCTACTACTTTTTCACATATTACTCCCAAGAAAGCAATACGACAATCGCTTCGTGATGCTTGGTTTAAATTTGATTCTAAACCAAGTGTATCTTCATTGAGAGATCGACGAGAAGAAGTAATTAGAGTGCTTCGCCAAAAATACGAATATCCAAACGGACTCGCTAAAGAAATGTGCAAAACAATTGTCGAATGTCCTGTGAGGATTTGGCTTCTGGATAATTCTTCTTCTATGAATACGAAAGACGGATCGATATTTGTAAGGATGCAAGGGAGAACAAAACAAGCAATAGCTTGCACCCGATGGAAAGAGCTTGAAGATACTGTGAAATTCCATGCTTCTCTTGCATCTGATATTTATGCTCCAACATTGTTTAGATTCTTAATTGATCCAGCGTTGACTTCTAGAAATGATCCAGCGATTGATTATAATCAAAATATTAACATTGGTGTTGAAGAGAAGGATTGTATTTATCTTCCACCGTCTTGGTCACTTAGGGGATATAAAGAAGAACGCGTTTTGAATGAGGATGATTCGGAGCTTCATCGTTTAGACCACTTATTCAAAGAGGTTAGTTTACTTCTTCATTCTTATTTTTGCTATAATTTTCGTGCAACTAATTTAGGCAATTACCCGATGACGCAAACTCTTCAGATTACGCCAAAATATACCGCTCCTCTCACGCAAGATTTGAAAACTCTCGCTGAGCATATTCGTCTGATCAAAGACAATCTTAAACAATCAAAAATATCTATAATCATCGCAACGGATGGAATACCAGAGGACGCGGAAAAGTTTTTTGCAGTCATGCAGGAGTTCGAATCCTTGCCCGTTGTCATTGTTGTGCGAATGTGCTCATCAGATGACGAAACTTCACATTTTTGGCGTTGTTTGGACCTTGATTTAAATATTCATTTGGATTTGATTGACGACTATGTGGCTGAGGCTTCGGAAGTTGCGTCTTGTAACCCATGGCTAACCTACACTCAATCTATGCACAGAGCCCGTGAATTTGGATTGATAAGGCGCTGCTTTGATCTGATTGATGAGTGCCTCTTGCGGGAAGAAGATATGGTGATTTTTTTATCAATTTTGTTCGGTGTCAATAAAAGTGATTTATCAGAACCAAAGATAGATTGGGAAAAGTTTTACGACGATATTAAGGCGTTGTCTGACTTTGAGGGTCTGCACTACGATCCACTTTCATTGACGTATAAGAACTGGATAAGCATGCGCGAGCTCGGTAATCTTTATGGAGGCAAACAAGAAATCAAGCGACGACGGAGGTTAAAACGTTGTGCAAAATCACCGATGAATGTTCTTCGCGAGGAAAATGTTGAAGTCCCTTTGCAAGAAAATGAAAGTGATGAGTCTGAAATTTTTTTGGAAGCAAGCAAACCAACTTGTTGCGTGATTAGCTAACATTATGCTACCCATACGAATGCATATTTACCCTTCCTAATGCCAGCAATAAAATTTTCTTTTCAATTGAGAGGGAAGAAAACGTTAACTCTAAAGTTTTGCATGGGAAACTACTTCAAGAAACTGAACAAATTGATTTTGGTGGTATTATTGCAACGTTTTCGTACATATCTGAGGAAAACGCAAAATATTCTTTTAGAATTGTAGGCTTGTGCAAAAATTTCAGCAACTCGTCTTGCCATAAATCGATCTGGGCAATGACGAGGAAGAAAGTGCGCGAAAGTTGCACTAACTTACGTGTGCGGCCTATTTCAACGCCTTTACGAAGAAATGTTGGGAGGACGACGAATGATTAGAGTTTTATTCAAGAAGAGCTGGCGCTGGTAGGTTTCGACAGACAGTGCTTGAAGATGAGGTCATAGCTTTAAGGCACACATAAAATCCAAGGGTGGAAGATAAGGCACTGCCTGAATAATGAAGCCGAATCAAAAGGTCTCTTAGTAGTTTATTCGGCCTTATTTATCCAAATTTTTCGGTGCACAATTAATTTCCTTATCAACAAATCTTTACTCTTCTCTAATCTTCTTAGACACTCTCAATGGTTCGGTTGCATTCGGCCATATTTTTCTACAATTTTCGATGCACCACGATTTGAGTTCACTTTTCAGCTTACCCGTACAGTACGTTGGAAGCTATTAACGTAAAACTTTTAAATCCTCTCTGGCGTTGACTCAAAATGTTGAGATAACTTGTTTTAGCTTTCGTGCGTTAATTTCTACTAGGTTCCGTGAGACAGTGCGCAGCTATCTCTCTTGAAGATAGGAGTTAACAAGGAGCTTAGATAAGATTAACGAGTTCACTGCTACGTTCGCTTAAGACTACTGGAACTCGTAAGACCCGATTTCAACAGTCAAAAACTAAAGACTACTTTGTGACGTCATAGCTGCCTGTTGTAGGGGAACAATACATCCTCGCTGTCATGATGACTTACAAAGGGTTTGTTACAAAGTGGTTGAGGCAGATAACGAATAAATGAAGATCAAATTTCCTACCCGAAAAATGGTCTTACCATCTCCGACTGATGGTCAACGTAACAAGAAGCGAGCAAGCATTGACAGAGAAGTTGTGAGGACAACAATAATGTAACTCGAGAGCTAGGTATCACCACAACTCTCCGGAATTCTTTATGAAAATCTGCAAGCAATCCTCCTCTGCGAAGACTCGAAAGCTGATGGCAAATCTGCCTTCGATAAACTACCGTCTATATTTAATGGCTTCGTCCAGGGTCGGGTACCGTGATATTTCTATCAGATCTGGAATAGATTTAGCCTAACAACTCTTAACAAGAAAGATATTACTGATCTAGAAACCGACGAAATCATGGATTGTCGCCCAATCTATAATGGCGAAGCGACAAAGAAAGTGATAACTAAGGCTGTGTTTAAACCCTTCAATCTACCCTTCATGAACAAAATTACAGCCGGGTGTGAACCCAGTCAATTCACGGTGGGAACGAATAAAGGCGCATTACAAATAATCGTGGCCATCACACTTCTTATGGAAGCCAATCCAAACTGGGTTGTAATCTGAAGAATGAAGAGCTATCCACATTCAACAAGAATCGAGTTCACCTTTCCATTCGTCTTTTAGAGGTCTGGGAGTTAGAGAACTCAGTCATGTACGATAAGCGGACGTTGCTGGAGGAATAATGGATGCAATCCGTCCTCTACTACCTCAGACTCACAAACGGGAGACTTAATGAGAAATTAAAGAAGTTTTATGTGGAAAAATGGATAGGAGAAACCTGTCTCGTGTTCGAACTTGGTCCGTCGAGCAAAATCATTTCATGCAATGAAAATGCTCGCGGATACGAAATCAACCCTACATTCAGCTCAATGCGCAGCGAACATTACTCGATGATTCAAGATTACATAACCAACTTATCATCAACAGATATACAACATGGCGATTCTAACTTTTTCGGATTCAAGGCATCTCGATCTGATCTACTCCCAGAACGAGGAAAGGTGCTTCAATCATAACATGGAGCGTCTCTCCTGGTACAACAAGGAAAATGTCTCCGAGCTCTACTCAATAGAAACGGAAATTTGACGAATGATTTATTCGTCCAAGCGTTCGTTGTATTCTAGGTTTGCCAAGTCACATTTTTCAACCTTTTTCGGATGGACAGCATTTTATCGAGCGTAATCCAACATTGGTTAACGCATATGGTTTCATGGTAAAGAATATGATGCTAATCAATGGAGATTATCATCGTATGCACGCAAGCACTCAAGGCCTTACCATTGATATGTTTAAGAAAGCCAAATTATGGGCTATTCACGAGCCCCAAAACATGTTTCATGACCTTGTCCCAGCTGGTATTCTCAAACAATACTGCGATCAACATTAAAGAATTCATTATCACCGATATAGTGACTTACGACCATCCGCATCGAGAAAGGTCCGGATGGGTTGAGCTACAAAGACAGAATTTCTAGGTGACGGATTTTTGAGGAGATAGTCGTATGAATAAGTATAATCTTCGTAACCCCAATAGAAGGCCCGTGGACGAGAGATTTGCAGAGATTGAAGCTCCTTGTACGAAGCGAGCCAAGAAATTAGATACCACTTTTGTGACAGGTAACAATTCCAATCCATGTCTTATTGCCTACAAGCACTACGGTATGAATGGAATTGATTCGCTTCTAGTTGGTCACTTTGGCAAAGTAAACAAAGGATGCAAGCAATTAATTTGCTCCTTAGCGAATGTGGCTGCAGAATCATAGCATGCAGGAAACATAGCTTCTGTGAGCTCGGCGCGCTACAAGAGGAAAAGAGCTTATGAATTATTTAGGAACATTTTTAAATTGGCGCTAGGATGTATGGCAATCAAGACTCGGAGTGAACTAATGATATGTCGAGTAAAATTTATAAGAAGAACAAAACAAGCTGCCACTCAGGCTACATATCCTGGAAATGCCAGAAGATATCATTCAGAATATACCTATCTCGTTCGCCGCTTCATAGCTAACCATATCAACATGCCCTGGCTACTGTAACCAACGTTTTTCCAAATACTGACTTAGCGAATCAATCGCAGGGCAATTTAGACCACTGGAAACACGCTCTACGATACCTGAAAGAAAATAGAGGCTGGGAATGAGCAATAGCATTTCGCGTAATGTAATCCTTTCTGTCTATTTCTGTCTACAACCATCATCTTATAGCATCTGTACCAGCTCCAGACCTCTTATCTTCGCCAATCGTCAGTTGTCAGTAGAGAAATAGAAAATAACGTGATAAAGCTAATTTGGTACATAATGAAATACTTCGAAGTATTCTCAAACTCATGCTCTTTTGACTTTTGACAGCTCTTTTGACACACATTTGTGATTTGTGACTTGTGATTTGTGACACTGCCGTTGCCATCGCCCATCGCCATCGCCATTACCATCGACCATCCATCTATTTATTACTATTATTCATCAATTAATTTTATTTTCTCTTTCATACACATTCACTGTTTGAATACTTCGCAATCACTGCTCTTTATTTATGCATTACGCTTTTATACCACACGATGTCAACAAAGAGCTCGAAACACGAGAATTGAACTTGGGTGAAAAAGTTGATGACACAACGACGTCTGAATCCAGTGGCGATTTTCTTTTAGAATATCTTAAGTCGTTGGACAATAACAACAAGGAATACCTGGTTTCTCCTATTTTTAGACCTGACTCGGTATACGATAATGTTAACGATGATGATGTGGCTTCGGCCGGAGTATATCTATATCAGTGTGCAGATGGACCCGGTGTGCATCCTCCAAATGTTCGAGCTACTTCCTTGAGTATGGCGTGTGGATTACATGACAAGCGTTTTTATGGAGGTGCGTGAATTGGAAATAGTCAAATACTGATTTTCTTCTGAAAATGGATTTCTCTGTTCGATAGATGTTTGGGTGGCAAGGTTGCATGGTTTAAGCTTGATGAAAGATGAGATAGAATTAGCCGCTTGTCTTTCGCCTGATGTACGAAATGATATCTTGATGACATTGATAGAGAATAATTCTACAGATTGTCAGTGGTCATCCATTGATATCCCAGAATGGTTGTCAGCAGCGCCCGCGAAAAATTATTTCGACTCGTTTGCACTAGACTCTCTTAAAAATGTGATGAAATCAGGGCCACCAACAAGGATTTTGGAAGACGGTGTATCAAATTTAGGAACATGTAAAGCTGAAAAAGACTTCTTCGCTATCGACGATGATTCTAACGTGTCGTCGAATTGTTCTGAACTAGATGGTTCAAGCGTTGGGAGTAAACCTTTTAGTTCTGACGAAGAAGTAAAAGATAAATTTGAAGAATATAATAATGAACTACCGACACTATGTCTCATTTGCAGGCGCCCATGCGAAACTCTATGCCCTCAATGCGAAGCAGCATACATATGCCTTCAAACGTATGAATGTTATACAAACGGTTGGTCACATCAATGTTTGTGTCGCACATGGAAGCAATACGCATTAAGGAGAGATTCTCTCTCATCTTTTTCATTCGAAGGGTGGCACCAAAACCTTGTCTCGAGACCCTTTCAGAAATCAGAAAAGCCTTATGCAGAGTTTTTACGGAATATTGGAGTTTATAGAAAAGGATGGTGGTCTACTGAAACAAAAGGATGGGCTGGAGGATTGGGTGGCTCAGCTCGTTCAGTCGACATATCCCTACGACGGAGTTATAAAGAAGGTTTTGTTTTGGATGAGTCATTATATCCCAAGCCTGATTATGTCGAAGAAGAAAAGTCAAACTCGTCATTTTCGGTCGATCGCGACGATCGAGGACTGATTGAGTTGGACTCATGGGAAGATTATTATCGTCTAAGATCCATACCGTTGACTAGTCCAGTTGCTCTTTTGCTGACATTCCCCTTAACAATTTACTATAGTATACAGCGATTTGGCGAAGTTCCCCTGACAGTTGCAAACATACTCAATCGAAAGCTTAGAATACACGTTGTTGGAATTGAAAAAGAACTTAATTTCCTTGATTTATTTGCGGAGATTGGATACTTGCTTCCCCGTCATTTGCCAGTAGAACTGTGTCTCATTTGTAGAGAAGATATGGTCCCTCCCAAATGCACCAATTTATGTGAAGGAGATATGCTTGATATTCAGCTTACCGAAAACCTAACGCTTAAAGTTTTTACAGGAAGATACAACGAAAGCCTTGACCCAAATTTCGACATAGGAAGTGGCCCGCCGGACATGATCATTGGCTGTAACGCTGGATTGTTTGCGTACAAGTCTTGGGCGTCAGTAATTGACTATTTGGGTTGTAACAGCGGCGTCGTTGGTGTTTTTTCTGATTATAATGAGCATAGTGGGACAAATTGCGCTAGCCTTGGCGGTAGAGTTGCAAGGAATTCCTTAGTTGTGAATCCTTTCCGGCAACCTCGAGCTATGCCAGTTCAGTGTATGAACCTTCCTCAGATGTCGAATTGTTTCTTGTACGTATACAATATGCAGGAAGTAGATGTATAAATTCGCCCGTTACCCAAAAGTGCCTCATAAAGAGGAGGTTTGCTGTTTACTCTCACGAAAAGTCACTCCTAAAGCATCGGTAGCTTGCATTGTTTTCTAGTACTCATGTCGTAGTAAAAGTCACAATACCATAATGAGTGAACATCAAATAAAAAGCAAAACGTTGACAAAAGTAGCAGTTTCTTTATTTTTTACCATACACTGTAATATATTTTGTCCCAAAGACTAATTATTCTTTCATAATGAAATATCTTACATCAATGCAAAATTTAGTCAGAACCGAAAAAAATGGGATCTTTATTTACCAAGAGTTCCCTGGGTGATTCGTATCGACCTGGCACAAACCCGTATCTGGTGAACAAATTCCATGGAGAAAGAATGTAGTTGTAGCAATTCAAGAGTTCAGTATTTGCTTCCATATCTACTGCAGCTCGCACTTCAATATGTCCATCGTTATCACAATATTGGATATTGGGATTGTAGTCATGTTGCAACATATCCAACAAAGGAATAAGCTTCTCTTTATCAACCGGTTGAGTATCATCAAAGAAAGACCTGGATAGAATAGTTACAAAAGCACCAGCAACAGCAAGACCTAAGCCATTTTTCTCAGGGATTATATCTCCCAGTAAGCTATAAGCCATTTCAACCTGCGAAAAAAACAGATCATGAGCTTGTTTTATCACATTCGAAAAGTCACCGTATTCGCACAAGCATACATACCTCTTGACGAGTGGCAACTGCATCATCAAACGCTGGACTGCCTTGCATCAACGCTATGTCTTCATCGCTCCACCAAAGTATGTGATCATGGTCATTCTTGCCTAATTCAAACGGCAGAATGTCAAGATAAGCGCCGAATGGACCATCATAGTTTTCTAAACCAACAGTTCTCAATTTCATGTATTCCTTGGCAAGATACCCAGCAATAGCTGAGATAGACAAAGAGATAAGAGGTGAGAAAAAGATTCAGTCAACTAAAACCATACGACCATAAAGGAAAAATCCACTTTTCAATTTTCTTCTCTCTCCAACACAAGCAAGCAAGCAAACATACAAACAGACATACAAACAACGCAATAAGCATGTAGTGAACCAAAACTCACCAACAGTTCTCGGAACACCAGATTCCACCATCTGAAGAAACTTTTCACCACACTCAGCATCCAAAGCAGCATCTGTAACAGATATGCAAGCAGAAGTCGGGATGCTAAAGAGCATCTCACCCGCCTTGACAGGTTCTCTCATAAAAGTTCCAAGCCCAGCACCGTTCTCACTCGTATCAATGTCAATACCAGGATGGACGAAGCACTTAGGAACCGACTTGAGCCAAGTGACGAGAGGAGTGGCAGCGAGGAGTGATGTGAACGGTAAATACATGGTTTGAATCCACTCTGCTTTTCGTTGGTAAGTTAGTAAGATTGTTGGAATATGACTTGAGGGTTGTCAGAATGTTAGATATTGAGTAACGTAGATCCAATCAATATCCGACACTTGTATGTTGCATTAAAGCTGATGGTGATTGGATTCAGGTCTACTAGCGAGCACCGAGTACTATCAGGTTCATGTAGCTAGTAGCTACGTACTCTACATGTATTGAGCGCACACATAGCATCTCGGGTGTCACAGGTTCGTGATATCGATGGCCATTGAGATCTTTGCGTACGTACGAGTACACCTGGGTGTGCCGTATATTATTACGGAGATTTTGAGAAGTCCCTGAGCTAGAATAGAAAACACAAAAAAAACATAAGGTGCTGTTGAGAAAGATCTCCATCTTCGTCTCGTACCTCGTACCTCATGATGAGTTTGTCTTGTGTTTTTCCATACTTATGTTTTTATCTTGAAATAAGAACATCTTTCTCATTTCATCTCTTTTTTCTCTTTCTTCCATGTGGTACACGCACTTATCCTTTGCTTTTTCTTCCTCTTCACTCGAGAGATAGTTTACTTTTACGATCGGTCCCGTTTTCAAATATGTATCATAACGTGTGTCTCCTATCTTCATTGTTGGCAACGTCGCCGCTGATATCATGGCTTCAATCAGATCCGGAGTGTTACGTTCATCCGGGTATTGCCATAAAGAAAAGTAATCTTGGAGATGGGTTTGGCTGTTTCGTTGATGAACCTGTTCGAGAGGGGGATATGCTGTTTAGTATTCCGACGACATCGTGTTTGTCAATAACTGATGCCTTGCTAGATGATGAATGTGGTGAAAAGTTTGCGGAAATTATAGAACGTGCCGGTGATGGTGGTAGAACTGTTGGTGAGTCTAAAACAATTGGAGTTCTTATTGACTGCAATATCGATCTCTGGAGGTGTAAATTAAAAGGAGTGATTTTCAGTGACCAGTCATTTTTTTCAGGGAGAAATCCGTTCAAAGGATGTACTGTTGTACTCCGCCTTACTTACTTTCTCTTTCTCTTGTCTTCCTTTTTTATGTCGATTTGCCTGCCACAGTTATTGCGGGTTACCTTGCAAAGGAGTATTTGAAGCTTGAGCACTTGGGTAGAGATAAATATCAAGGATCAAATAGCCCTTATTTACAGACACTTCCTTTTCAACTGGGAAAGAATGAACAAGATCATGTTATTTGGTGGAGTGAAAGGGATATAGAGGAACTGCTTAAAGGAAGCCTTGCTTATAAGGATACCGTAGGGCTTCGCGCAGAGGTATGAAAATGGCCCAGCATGAATTCATCTAACTATGACTATTTCTTGATTTTTTCGATATGTGTGAATAGGTCGACTTGGCAGTCCGAGTTTTAAGCCCTATTATTGGTCCACCAGTAAAGAAATCTAGACAAGGATTTCTTCCATTCGGTGGGACAACTGAAGGAGTGGATGATGCAATTCGTGGTGCTTTTGTGACTTTGTTAACCAGATCATTCTTAAGTGATAGTGAAGATGTAGGTCAAGAAAATTTAGTCCCTCTGCTTGATATGCTTCAACATACATCTGGAACACCTAATGTACAACACGAAAGGACGTCCGAAAGTATCGAAGTTCGAGCGAGGACAGACTTGGATAGCGGCGTTGAACTACTTAATTCCTACAGCTATTCGCTAGAGCCGTGGACATTCTTCACCCGTTATGGCTTTGTCCCAGATAAGGGCTCGCCAAGAGAATTACTAAAGTCGAAGGACATTGTGTTCTTCGACCCGTCAAAGGAGCCGAAAGTCGCAGAGGTCTAAATAAAATGTTATTAACGCTACTAGTCTAAATTTGCTTAATATAAGCAACTACATGTAGACTCTACATGTTCCCCGCTTTCTTTCTCAACAACACCAACACAACCAGACTTTCCTCATTCCAATGTCTACAGTCTATAATATTTAAACAACCATCTCATTCATAGGAAATCACCAAGGTTTCGTCATTAGAGGTCGCAAAGAAACTTAAGAATGGAGAGAGTGGCTGTTTCTACAATTAAGAAACAAAGGCTTTGTTTTTACAGGAATTCGTTGAAAGAGGCGATAGTCACGAGCTTAAACTCGAAAGCTTCCCCCTATGAAATCAAAAACTGGGTCAACTTAAGCACGTCTTTGGATGGACGGGATAAAATTACTAAAACCTTGCAATACTTAATGAGAATCCTTTCATGGTATTATCAGGGTTCGCGAAGATCAGAACCTTTTCGTAAGTTGTACGCTTCACTGGGAAGCAGCAGAAAAGCTTTTCGATTAGGAAAATTTATCAACGAATTAGTGAGCTTGCATGAATTAGTAGGGAAACATTGTTTTAGAGAAGAGAATAAAATATGTAGTTCCTTAACGAAAGCTCTGAAAGCTTTCAAAATAATTGGGATGGCTGGGCATTGGATAGGGGATAATGTGTCTTATTTGAGTTCCGTTGGATTTCTGAGAGATTACAGTGCGAAAAAAGCAAATGAGTTTGCGTCGCAATGTTATTTTGCGGCTGCATGCTTATCGTTTTATCTCACCTTCAAAGATTTCTTTCGTGTACAACGGCAACTTCTGTTGCATAAGGTGAAACATGACAAGAAGGATAAAAAGGACAACTTTGCGGTCGCGCCTGAGGAAAATACGCTTGCCTTGCAAAGATGTCAAATTGAGCAAACTTCAAATGCATTAACTATCGTGAAAGTAAGTTCAACTAGTGTTCTTCTTTTTGAATGTAAATGATAATGTTTTCTTTTTCATTGATTTTCACAGTTGGTAGCTGATATAATAGTTTTTGGGAATAACCCAGGAGTTGACATCTTCCTGAAAGTAAGAGGGAAAAAACTACATGAAGCATTGCACTGTCTTTTTGGATTAATTTCTGCAAGTTCGGTCATTGTTAATAAATTTCCTGGAGAACGGGGATTATGTTGATGTTTGTCTTTCATGTTATTTCCCGTCATGAGTGAGTTGCAAATGAAGAATCCCGATCGGTAAGTTCTACGAATTTTAGACATGCGGAGGAAGCAATGAATTGATTGGTTAAGTAGTTGAATCTATCTACAAATCTGCGTATTGACCAGCTTCCTTTATTCACAACCTGCTTATAGAAATGTTCTCTTATTGTTGCCGTTCAATTGAACATCGAGAACGCACACATAAAATTTCGTTTTTTGATCAGATGCATCCTTCTGTGATGAGCACATTGCTACTAGTATGATGATGCTTGTTTGTGCTATTGAATCGACAACGCCCACATCCAAACAAATCTCACATTTGGATCAAATACATCCTTTTGTGATAATGATGTTTCTACTATTATGATGATATTAATGATTGCTTTTTTTGCTCACATTTAAACTTAATTCATTTAGATCAGATACATCCTCTTACGAAAGAGTATTGATATTCATTTGTTAATTTGTGGGTTGGAAGGGGGTGGATTACTGTTGATGCATCGTGATCAACATCTTCTTTGAAAATGGTCTATATAATCCGTTTACTGCTTCTTGATGTCAGGAATTTTATTTGAGTAGATGTAGTTCGAATCTCTGTTTTTCGTTACGCGAGAAGCAATTATATGGATTATTCGAAAATTGGTCAAAGTTCAAATACATCCACAAAATCGGCACGAGACCTACGAACCATCATTTCCTAACAACTTCTTCATTTAGATGGCTCGTGTAACATGCTATCTTCACGAAACATGGAGATATTATCATTGCTAAAACCGCTCTGACACTTCTCTTGTAACATGGAGAAATACTCTTCTCAACTAGTAAGTTAAATCCTTACAAATAAGTTCAAATATGCGTAAAATTCGCACAAATTTTTATTGACATTTAGCATGAACAATATTGATATAAATCAAATATATTCATTGCTTTTAGAGACAATATTACTTTGTTTACTTTATGAAAAACTTTAGCCGATGAGACAGCAATTGTACTAATATCAAATGCAAATTTAAGTAATTATATCCATTCCATGTTACTTTACAACGTAGATCTTTTGATCATGCATTCTATTTGCGTAATGATTCAATATTGTCGAAGTGGCTAAATTTACCTTTCCATCCCCAACATTATCATTCTCTTCGTCGTAGGCATCGTTCCCTTCTAATCCCTTCTCATACATCCGGAAAAGTCTCTCACTTAATCTATCTATTTCACTTGATCTCATTGCAGACCCTACCGTTGCAGATGTCGAAAATGGGTTAGCACCAAAGAGCCATGCCTTTGTAGCTGCACGGTGCTCCGAAAGGGAAATCAATTGACCACAAGTGTAGGCATCGGTTCTTCCACAAATGAGCAATGTTGTTGGTCTATTACCATCTGAAAATTCTTGTCTCATCTGACTCTTTCTACCAAAAAATTGTCTTGAATGTTGGGAACGCTGATGATTTCCAAAAGCCAATAAGTCAGCATGAGCAAAAAAGGAACACATCGCCATATCTTGCGCATGTTGACTCTTTACGGGATCTTTCGCTACACCTATAAAGGCTTGTGTATCCATTGCGATGATAAGTTCAGATGGGAGTCCACGGCCACCCTGATAGAGCATTCTATCAAATTCTCCACTTGATCCACCTGGAAAGACAGCTCCCGCTGATGCGTTACCGTTGGAACCGACTTTGCCAGCGCATGTTTCTGACTCCAGCATACTCACAAATTCTGGAAATCCATGAAACGGCTGACTAAATGGCGTGAAGACACGACCAGGATGACTAAGAAGTCCATCATTCCAAAAATCAGTCAAAGCCAATAACACTGGCAAATTATGGCAAAAGTTTGATTCTACAAAATGTATATCAATATCATGAGCTCCTGAAATAATTTCGCTAACAATAGTCCATCCAAATATGATGCTTAGAGGTACCAAGCCTGCAGCCGTAAAGGTTGAAAAGGCTTCGCTTTGGCAACAATACTTGGGTAAGATAAAAAGATTTTGATTCTTTGCAGTAGATTTTCGTTGAACATTATTCAAATGCTTCATATAGATTTCCGTGGAAGCAGCAATGACAAGCATGTGCTTATCTTCAACTGTTTGTCTTTTGTACTTCTTCAAGCCATTGACAAGCCAGCTCCTCATGGTTTGTGTAGCTAAAGATAGTTCTGAATCATCGCTAAGTACAATACTAATCACTAGCGTACTCGAAGGACTTAAATCAGCTACAGCAGCTTCTGCATTAGCCGGATCAATAGAAGTAACGAAACGCAATCTTCTTGGAGGTAAAGGCCTGTTCGAAACTCCAATCGTTGACCCCAATACTCGATGTGGACCTGCTGAAATATCTCTCCTTAACGCATCATAAAAGAACTTCAAAGCTGCAACAGCAACGCCCCGACCTACTACAACCACATCCCTTATCTGTTCTCCACTAATACCCTTCGTCTTCCCTGATCGAATACTGTTCGATAATTCCTCAATCCTCCTCCATTCAGCATGTACAGCATCACATACATTCGATCCATCCGACCCCAACATTAACATACCCTGCTCTGGCGGCGCACGAAGGGCGACGTACATTGGGAAAGCATCTTCCTTCTCACCGGTACCATTATTATTATTGTTGTTATCATCATCATTACCGCCATTATGACGCCCCCTATTCATCATCGTACCCGCAGTTAAATCATCCTGATGCAAATTTTTAAACCTAGCTGCACCAAATTTTCCCCATGCCACCAAATCAATAAAATCCCGTAACCTCCTCGCATGAGACAGACGTAATAAATTCTGCAACGTATCCATCGTCATCTTTTGGCGAGAAATATCTGCAATTAAAACATGCGGTATCTCCATAAAATCCGTTTGCACATGCTGAGGTCCATTCTTACGAGCATGATTACTGGCAGAAGAGTTTAATTGAGGATTGGATGTGTGTACGGCAACGAGACTTGCGACGCGCTTGTTATCGGAACACAATTCTTGAAGACGAAGGGATGAGATTTCTTCGCGTGCATGTCGTTCGAGTATGGACCAGGCCTGTGATGGTGTCGTGTTCATGGTTTATATATATTTATATACATGTAGATGTGTAATGCATGTGAAGTGTCCATGCGTAGCAGAGATACCCAATGATTGGTCCAGTTTGACTTTTCACTTTTCACCCCTTGAGTTTGAGTAGCTTCTCCAGATCTCCAGTGACGACAGTGACTATCTTAAGGAGGTTGGTTGGTTGATTCTTTTGCTGTCGGGTGTTGTGTTTATTTGTTCCGATCACATTGTACCTTCGATTTGCAATGCGGTCAAGGTCAAGGAGAATAACCGGTATTTGAGATATTTATATACATTTACCGATAAGCCAATGAGATTCGCGTGTGTGTCACACGGCTTGCTGGACGAACGGAGACGGAGACCGGGGCAAGGGGCCTTCACACACTGGGAAGAAATCCAAGTCTTTCAATTATTTATCAGACATAAACTTTAGTCGAACAAAACTTCCTCCCTCTCGTTTCTATATGTACATGATGTATTAATACAACCATGAGCACAACTGTCTCCGCCACCGCCATCGAAGCACTTCCCGACGACTTCCACACAAACAGTCAACAAGATAACCAGGACGAATACCAACAATGTGCCATTTGCCAAATATCAGCTGACGATTCCTCCAACCTCCTCACTCAAAGTGGAGCCCAGAGCCTTCTATTCACCAACGCGGCGATTAATTGTGGACACCAGTTCTGTAACTCGTGTGTAGAACGAGAATTGAGTCGTCGTAAGGCTTTTCCGTGTCCGTATTGTCAAACCTTGGTGAAACGAGCGACGCTTTCGACACGAACTTTGGATGATGTGCAGTGCGAGAAGGATACAAGTTGGAGGCGGCGGGTGTTGAAGGTGTTTAATAAGGTCGAATCGGACTTTGCGACGTTACAGGACTTTAATGATTATTTAGAAAGCGTGGAGGATATTATATTTAGTATTGTAAATGAAGAGCCTGACGCGGAGGACTGTAAGGCGAAGTTAAAGAAATATGAAGAGGAAAATAAATCTGCGATTGTGATTAGACAAAGTCAGAGGGCCGATGAGGATCGGTGCATTGCGGATAGGATCGCATCAGAGCAGAGAGATGCAGAGCGTAGGAAACGAGAAAATTATGAAGAAGAGCAGGAAGTGCGAAAGGTGAAGCTTC
>Ga0213867_1000288_pt1 | contig 23171 bp, 23 predicted proteins | sample PICome_12_FD_160120 | JGI IMG/M metagenome (GOLD analysis project Ga0213867, IMG submission 160120) | Coastal seawater microbial communities near Pivers Island, North Carolina, United States - PICO540 | ecosystem: Environmental > Aquatic > Marine > Coastal | place: USA: North Carolina... | reverse complement strand
TTTGCTCACTCTCGAATCACCAATGCTTACATGGAAGGACTCAATAGCGTCTTCTCCGCAGTCAAAAGAAAAGCCAGAGGTTATCGATCCAATAAAAACCTAATCATTATGCTCTACTTCGTTGCGGGAAAATTGGCAATCCACGGATTGCAATAAGTTACCTTCCACCATTAAAAATCGCGAAGAACCCTAGCATAAAATTTAAAATTATACACTTTAATGAGTTAGATTTTATCAATAAGGTGCCCTGTATTAATCCATAGCCAACTTACGAATCACTTCTTTTTTTGAGGTAATTGCCCTCCGTTTTTCGGACCGTACACCGATGCGGGCTTCCCGTGCAGTGGAAACCCTTTAAAGGTTTTGGCCTCTTCTTCGCCCGTAACTTTTGCCCAACGCGGCATTGCTCCTCGGGACGGAGCAGGCTGACGAATTTCTTTTGCGATTTCGGCTAGCCGCTTGCGGAAAGATTTTACGAGTTCTGGGTGTTCATTAATCTGGTTTTTTGTTTCGTACGGGTCTTCTTTCACATTGTAGAGATATGCCTCCGTAACGATACCCTTTTCAAGCAACCTCCTACCTTTTACTCCAAGTTGATAATAGACTCCACCCGCTTCAATAAATTTCCAGTCTCCCCGTCGGATAACTTTCGGGCTCCAAATCATTTCACGTGGAGGCAACGATGCATCTTCCGCGAGAACCGACCACACATCCGTTCCGTCCACCGGAAGGGGTTGCTCGATTGAACCGCCAGCGAGCTTAACCAGTGTCGGGTAGAGGTCTTCAACCATAACGGGAACGTCACTGAGCGAGTTACGTGGGATATGTCCGGGCCATTGCGCGGTAAATGGAACACGGATGCCGCCTTCAAAATAGGAAGTTTTCCCCCCTTTATATGGGAGATTTGGATCCTTTCCAACGTGACCGCCATTGTCGTTAAAAAAGATGATGAGCGTGTCGTCAATCCAGCCGCGCTGTTTGACAGCATCCACAATCTCGCCAATCGCCAGATCCATAGTATGAATCAGCGGATCAAATCCGGGAAGACCGCCTTTTTTTTGATAATAATTCTTCCACTCTTTTGGCACCTGGTCCAGTCCGTGCGGGGTATGGGGTGCCATAAAAGGGACATACATAAAAAAGGGCTTTTTACCATCGTAATTTTTAATCAACCTGACCGCTTCATCGCGAATTAAATCAGTCGTATGTCCTTCCTCGTAAACAACTTCATCATTTCGATGCCAATCATAAATATGCCCACGAGCGTCATTGTATTTGCGCGCATGATCGTAATAGTCGACTACACCTCCGTAGGTTCCATATTGATGATCAAATCCACGTTGACGCGGCAGATATTCCTGCTCCCAATTTCCCAGGTGCCATTTCCCAACAAGCGCCGTCCAATAGCCAGCATCCCGTAAAGCGTCAGCAATGGTCCGCTCATCCGTCAGCATTCCACCCGTTCCACTAAAGCGGTCCATTGAACCGTTTCGGAATGGATAGCGTCCGGTAAGAAACGCGGCTCGGGTGGGTGTACAAACTGATTGCACATAGAAGCTAGTCAGACGCACCCCATTTTCAGCAATGCGGTCAATGTTTGGGGTTTCAACTATCTTTGCGCCATTATAACCGACTTTGTTCCAGGGCAAATCATCAGCAAGAAAAATAAGAATGTTCGGTTGTTCTTGAGCTATTCCTAAGGAGGCTTTCATTAGCAACAAACCAAGACTGACGTGCCATCTTCTTGCTTTATTAAAATTTCTCAGGACATGCACAATAAAACAACATACTTTATTCATTTTCATTTTTACTGATTATTCGAGTTCGTCTTTATAACGCTCCAAATCTCTCGATCATTTTGTTCTACTACTGTTAAGTTTTTAATGTATTTAAGCATGATTAAAATACAGACTAAAATATTTTTCAACAAAAATACGTTCTCCATTGAAATTAATCTAGAGTAATACAAAATCGACTTTACTCTGTGAACGCGTTCTACCGTTCAGAGTCTTATAGAGGAGCTTTGCGATATCGAGATACCCATACGTACTGTGGGCCACTACCTCAAACAGTGGGGCTTTACTCCACAAAAACCAGTGAAGCGCGCATACGAACGAAACGACAAAAAAGCAAAAGAATGGATGGATAAACCTACCCCGAGATCAGTCGCAAAGCTCAAGAAGAAGGCGTAAAGATCCACTGGGGCGATGAAACTGAGCTCAAAGCAGAGGACCAAGTTGGGCGCGGCTTCGCTCCCAAAGGTAAGACGCCTGTGCGACGGCACTCAGGCAAAAAGGATCAAAAAATCAACATGATCTCCAGTATCACCAATCAAGGTAAAGTCCGCTTCATGTTTTACGAAGGCAGCATGAATACCAAAATGTTTATCCGCTTCCTTCGCAAATTAGTCAAAGATATCAGCGCCACTTGGATCTGATTACAGAGGTCAATACTCGGGCAGCCGCGTCCATGCCCTCCCATGAGGATTCACAGGTCGAGGACTTGGAAGATTTGTCGAAGGTGGATGCTGATATGCGGGTGATGGATATTATCGCAAGACCAGTACGCATGAGTGGCCGATCAAAGGAAAGCGCCGAGCAGCGGTGAGGCACTTTTTCACACAGAACCTGCCTACCCATGCACTGATACACCTTACCAGCGCGGACCACAAAGGCGGGCGCAAGAAAGCTGAGCATGATATGCATGCACTCAAGCGTATGAGCATGGGGCAATTACGACAGGGAGCTTACAAAGGTCGACAGGTTTTATATATTTGGAACTGTGCGAGCATCGATATCCCGCAATGGCACCGATGGAAGCAAAGTGCGGGGATTTATTTCCTGAGCCGATTCAAAGATTTGTTTAAGTTCACCTTCTATGGGGAAATTGATTTTGACCGTGAAGACCCTATCAATCGGGGCGTGATTGCCGACCAACCGGTGACCAATGCCAGTTCTCAGATCACGTTCCGCCATATTAAAATACAGATGCCCAAACACAGGCCTCGAGTATGAGTTCGCAACCAATCACATGAAAATACACCTAGGAGTCCTGCATGGCTGTATAAACAGCGCTGGGACATAGAAAAACATACGACACCTTCAAAAATAAGATGAACGATTGCAAGGCATGAGCGCGCTCGGCGAATCCGAAGACAATGCAAGCCCTGTTCCTCTGCCTAGCTCATAAACTGATGCTTTTGATGGAGAGCGAACTAAAATCGAAACAACAAATGATCAATCACAAGGAAATAAGACGTGCCAAGCAAATAAGCCACCAGGCTGAAGAATCCGCAAGGCGAAAAAGCCGCCAGTTCTCACTACTCTACCTGAACCCGTTCAGGCGCTCACATTTGTCTTTGAAATTCATTCGCTGGCTCAGGGCATCATCTGGATATGAACTCTACAATGCGACATGCTACAGAATCATTGAGGATGGTTTACGCAAACTTTTGAGCGACTCGCCTTGGACATCGTTCCACACAACACAATTACACACTACGATAATAGAACAGTCATTCCATGCCAAGGAAAAGATATTTGCATCTGACGAATTCCCATCCAAGCATGCAACAGATGCATGCAGATATTCAATTTCTTGGCTCCAGTAGCGATGGCAACTGTGCACTGCTACGCACACACCAGTCCAACGTGCTAATCGATGCTGGATTTTCAGCCAAGCAGATTGTAAAGGGCTTGGCCGCTTTGGGATCAGATATTGAGGCGATCGATGCACTCTTCCTAAGCCATGAACACAGTGACCATGCGCGTGGCATTCGTGGTTTAGCCCAAAAACAAAACTTTCCTATATTTGCTAATCGCGATACTGCGGACGCTGTCCAATCAAAACTAAAATCCACCCCGAATTGGCATTTTTTTGAAACGGGCTGCGCTTTTCGTTTTCGTGACTTGGAGGTCCACCCGATTGCACTGCCGCACGATGCCTACGATCCAGTCGGCTTCATTTTTCACTGGGGGAAAGAAGGTGATTTATTTGAACCCCCTCAAAATTTAGCTTGGCTAACCGATTTAGGCTATCTGCCTGACACCCTGTTTAACCTAATCGACGAAGTCGGCTCGCTGGTACTCGAAGCAAATTACGACTCTCAAATGCTGGAACGCGACAGCAAACGGCCCTGGTCGATCAAACAAAGAATCAGTGGACGGCATGGCCACCTCTCAAATGATGCTGCTCACGAAGTCCTAGAGCGACTCAAACAAAAATCCATTTTTCGCAAAGTTTATATTGCTCACATCAGTAAAGACTGTAACAGCCTACAGTGTATCCAACAAAAGATAGCGCACCTCCACTGTTTTGATTCCTTCCAAATACAACTGATCGATCCCATAAATGCCTCTATCCATTGCGTGCACAATGTGAGCTAAGTAACTTTGTTATGAAAACTGCCTACCGTAAGACTAAAATCATTTTCACCATTGGCCCCGCAAGCATGGAGCCTGAGGTACTCGATCAATTAATTGAAAAAGGGGTTGATATCTGCCGCATAAACATGGCGCACGCAGATCATGCGTGGACGCGCGAAATCATTAAACGCGTTCGAGAGGCCTGCAAACGAGTGGGGCGAGAAATTGCCATTTTGATGGATGTTAAGGGACCCGAAATTCGTACTGGCGATGTTCCAGAAGTCTTTGAACTCCGTGAAGGAGAGACCTTTGATTTTACCTACGGCCAGGGCCTCGGAGGGGTTGGCGAGGATGGGATTCGTCGAGTTGATGTCAACTACCCTAGCTTTGCTAACGACATGAATGTTGGCGATACCGTGCTCGTCGACAGTGGCCTCATCCGACTAACGGTGCAAGAAATCGTGGGCAATCGAGTACGTTGCGAAGTCAAAATCCCGGGTCCCATGGGCAACCGTCGCCACATTAATTTACCGGGCGTTCGCGTCAATCTACCAGCGCTAACCGAAAAAGATAAGGCCGACACCAATGTGGGCATCGAAGAAGGCATCGATTTCTTCGCGCTCTCCTTTGTACGCGAACCTGCTGACCTCGACTTATTTCACGCTTATCTAGAAGAACGAGGCTCTGCGGCCAAAATTATTGCCAAAATTGAGGACCAACAAGCAATTCGTAATTTAAAGGGCATCGTGGAGGCCTCAGATGGTCTCATGATTGCGCGGGGTGATTTAGGTGTCGAGTGCCCCTTTGAAGACCTTCCTTCCATTCAGAGTCAAGCAGTTAACACCTGTATCCAAGCCACCAAACCGGTCATCGTGGCCACCCACATGCTGGAGTCGATGATTGACTCCCCGATCCCTACGCGTGCCGAGGTGACCGATATCGCCAACGCCATCCGCGAACAAGCGGACTGCGTGATGCTTTCGGGAGAAACCACCGTGGGCAAATACCCGTTGGAATGTGTGGATACCATTAATCGTATTGCCAAACGCATCGAACAAGAAAAACAACAGGCGCCCTTACGTCAGGATGTCGTGCTGACTTTGCCCAAATCCAAGATGTTGCGCTCCGCTGCGCAACTGGCTACGGAAATGGATTCCGCCATCGTGGTCTTTACCCGTCGGGGCATTTATACTCAGAAACTCTCTTCACTAAGGCCACAGTTGCCCATCTACGCGTTCACCGATAATCCAGACCTCTTTCGTCAGTTACTCTTGGTACGCGGTATCGAACCTTTTTTCATGGAATTTGAACAGGAGCATGAAAACAATATTCAAAGTGCTTTTATGCGCCTAAAAGCTCGCGATTGGGCCAAAGAGGGTGACCCCATTGTGGTGATGACCAAGATGTACGCCGGAGAGTGGTTAATCGACAGCACCCAATTGCGACATATTTGCTAATAAAGTTTGCGTGCGGGGTAATCAATGGTGGATGTAGTCACAGCGACCATCCACTAGCCGCAAACTAAGTTTTGTTCTGGGAAGTGGGCTCTCAATCCATGCTTGATTAATTTGCAACAGGTGCCAGTTTACGCAACTTTCTGGGCAGATAGGGATCTGCCCGCCTACCTATGAAAATTATAATCATTGGGGCCGGCGAGGTCGGACACAATTTGTGTGCCACCCTTTCGGCAGCAGGACACGATGTGACGCTGATCGAGCAATCACAACAAAGGTGTCAGCGATTAGACGAAGAACAAAATGCACGAATCGTGCATGGGAATGGCAGCTCAGCACGTCAATTGGTCGAGGTCAACACAGCGGACTGCGATGCCTTTTTAGCCATGACCAGTGATGATCGCATCAATGTCATCTCCTGTTCTTTGGCCAAAGGTTTGGGTGCGCGCAATACCATCGCACGCATTCATGATGCCACATATAGCGACAATTCTGTCATCAACTATCAGGTCCACTTCGGGATTGATCTGCTACTGAACCCAGAGGCCATTTGTGCGGTTGCGCTAGCCAAAGAGATCCGCAGCGTCGGACGTGTCGCCGTAGAAAATTTTGCGCGTGGTCAAATTGAAGTCCAACAGCAAAGGGTGAGCAAAGGCTCACGACTGATCGGCAAAGCACTGCGCGATCTAAAGCTAGACTCCAAGGTGCGTATAGGGTATATTCAGCGCGAGGGCAAGACCCGAGTCGCCTCAGCAGATTCGGTGATGGAGGTCGGGGATCTGGTCACCCTATTCGGTCATCCGGATGCACTTTTTTCCCTGCGAGAGCGCTTTGACCCCAAATTAAAGATTGAAGTTGCACGAGTGGTTTTGTTTGGCGGAAGCGAAACGGCTATCAATCTGATTCGTTTATTAACAAATCCTCGCTTCAAAATTCGCGTAATCGAAAAGGACAAAACACGCTGTTTGGAGCTAGCGGAGCAGTTCCCCGATATCTCCGTTATCCATGGGGATGCCACCTCCTTGCGCTTACTGGAAGAGGAACAAATTGGCGATGCTGACTACTTTGTTGCCTGCACCAAAGATGATGAGGAAAATATCCTTACCTGCCTACAAGCGGCTAAACTGGGAGCCGACCACGTCCAACTGGTCATCAACAAGGGCGACTACGACCAGCTCTTGGGCATTCTTAAAACCGTTTTGGGCATTGAAGTCGTCGTCTCTCCACGTCAAGCAACGGCGGATTACATGTTACGGACCTTATCCAACAAAACGGTCGAATGCCTTGCTGAGATTCCCCACAACGGGGGCCGTATCTTGGAATTTCGCATTCACCACTCCAGCAAATGCGTGGGCAGAAAGATCATTGAACTCACGCTGCCCAAGGGAAGCTTAATCGTAGCGCTGCAGCACAAATTTATGTCAAAAGTTCCCAGCGCTGAAGATGTGATTCTGGCCGGTGACCGGCTGGTCGTCATTGTCCAGACCGATCAAGAAAAAGCACTGATTAAACAACTGACTTAGCCCAGAATGCACGGCTCGATTATTTTCAAATTACTCAGCCTAATTTTGCTGGGGCTGAGCAGCGCGTTTGCGCTCTGCATACTCGCAGGTATATTTATGGGCGAATCTTGGAGCGCGCCCTCCATTCAGTCCTTTTTCTTCTGCATCGCGGGCACGCTACTGCTATCAGCCAGCTTGCATTGGATCGGCCGACGGGGCGCTCGGAAATTTTTTCGACGGGAAGCACTCTGTGCGATTGGGGTCACTTGGATTCTGTGTACCCTGATCGGTGCGGTGCCTTATTACTTGATCGTTGATGGCTGCAGTCCGGCTGCCGCTATTTTTGAAGCAGCCTCTGGCTTGACCACCACCGGTGCCACCAACTTTGCGAATTTTGATCAATTTCCTCCCAGCTTGCTGTTCTGGCGCTCGCTGAGCCAATGGGTAGGCGGACTTGGGGTGGTCGTCTTTTTCGTCGCCCTGCTGAGTTCGCTAGGAGCGGGAGCCAAAATTCTCTTTACCAACGAATCCTCCGCAACCTCTGCCGACTTCGACCAAGGACGAATTCAAAGCGGTGCACTACAATTAGTTCTTTACTATTTGCTGTTAAGTGCACTCTGTATCAGTGCCTATCAGCTCGCTGGGATGAGCTGGTTTCAAGCGATCAATCATGGGATGACGACCATCGCCACTGGTGGATTTAGTACGGAATCAAACAGCATTGAGGCCTTCAACAGTCCGACGATTGAGTGGATCTGCATCGGCTTCATGTTGCTAGGGGGGACCACCTTCTTTCACGCTATCCGCCTAATAAAAGGGCGCCCACCAGCTTGGAAACAATGGGACGAGGTGATCATCTTTTACAGCTTGGTAGTTGTCGCCGCTTGCGCCTTCGCATGGATTCAAGTGCAGTCCGCAGATCCCGCAACCGCCACTGCAGTCACCCTGCGAGCCGCCCTCTTTCAATCGGTTTCCATCCTCACCACAACCGGCTACAGCAGCACAGATTTTAATCACTGGCAACTCTCTGCCCAGCTCCTACTGCTAGGCCTTATGGTTGTCGGCGGCTGTTCCGGCTCCACCAGCGGCGGGATCAAAATCATACGGATCATGATTGCGGTCCGGACGCTAATCAGAAGCATCTCGCTAGCATTTCGTCCCAACTTAACCTTGCCCATGCGGAGTGGCGGAGCCGTCCTGGAAGCTCAGGCTATCAATGCCATCACCACTTTCATCTTGCTAATGGTCAGTTTGCAAATGCTGGTTGCGTTGATCGTGGCCATCATCGAGCCAAATCTCAGCTTTATGACACTCTATTCAGCCACTCAGGCCTGCCTCTACAATATTGGGCCGGGTCTGGATGCGGTCGGGCCCAGCCAAAATTACGGCTTCTTTTCGCAAATAACCAAACTACTCTTTGCTCTCGTTATGATTTTAGGTCGGCTCGAACTCTACGCGGTGATGGTGCTCTTTGTACCCTCATTCTGGAAGCGCTATGCTTAAGCGGGATGGTGAAAAGCTCAAAGCAATGCTTGCACATATTAATAAATCATGATACGTTGATAAGTTAATGGATACTTCGATTGCCAAACTTCCGATGAACGCTCGTGGAGAAGCGCTATGCGCGCTCTTTGAGCAGCGCATTCTTTTCTTGGATGGGGCCATGGGAACCATGATTCAGCAGCATCCACTAGAAGAAGCTGACTTCCGCGATGCCTCACTCAACGAACACAGGGTAGATTTAAAGGGCAACAACGACTTGCTGAGTATCACCCAGCCAGAAATCATCGCGGACATTCACCGCAGTTTTTTAGAGGCTGGAGCTGACATCATTGAGACCAATACCTTTAGTGCCACCACCATAGCACAAGCAGACTATCATTTAGAAAATCGGGCGGTTGAACTCAATTTAGCCTCCGCGCGGCTCGCGCGCAAAGTCGCCGATGAAGTCGCGGCCAAGGAAAATCGCCCCACTTTCGTGGCTGGCGCCATTGGACCCACCAATCGGACCTGCTCCCTCTCCCCCGATGTCAACCGTCCAGAATACCGAGCCACTAGCTACGATGAACTCTATCAAGCCTATTACGAGCAGAGCGAAGCACTGATCGAAGGAGGCGTGGATCTACTTCTGCCTGAAACCGTTTTTGACACGCTTAATCTCAAAGCCTGCCTGCACGCCATTGCGGATCTGTTCGAAGCTCGTCAGCAGCGGCTGCCCTTAATTATTTCCGTCACGATAACCGATCAATCGGGTCGCACCCTATCAGGACAGACGGTGGAAGCCTGCTGGAATTCGATTCGTCACGCCAAGCCATTATGTGTAGGCCTGAACTGTGCCTTAGGCGCGGATTTGATGAAGCCCTTTTTGCAAGATTTGTCGCGAGTTGCCGATTGCTATGTGCATGTCTACCCCAACGCGGGCTTACCGAACCCTCTATCCGCAACTGGCTATGATGAGACACCCGACCACACCGGCAATTCAGTCGGCGCGTTTGCCGCGGCGGGCTGGGTCAACTTAGTGGGTGGCTGCTGCGGCACTACGCCCGACCACATTAGAGCCGTCATCCGCGAGGTGCAAAAGTACCCACCACGCACCATCCCGCAGCATCCAGCAGCACTGCGATTAAGTGGCCTAGAAGCTTTCAATCTGGACAGCACCAAGCCCCAATTTGTCAACGTGGGCGAACGCTCTAATGTCACCGGATCGCCGCGCTTTAAAAAATTAATTAAGGCGGATGACTTTACGGGGGCCTTGGCCATCGTGCTCTCGCAAATTGAAAAAGGCGCTCAAATCATTGATATCAATTTTGATGAAGGCATGTTGGATGGCGAAGCTTGCATGGAGCGCTTCCTCAATCTAGTCGCCTCCGAACCCGATCTTTGCCGGGTGCCCATTATGATCGACAGCTCCAAATGGTCGGTCATAGAGGCTGGGCTTAAGTGCGTTCAGGGCAAGTGCATCGTCAATTCCATTAGCTTAAAAGGGGGCGAAGACGAATTCCGTAGCCAAGCTAAAAAATTGATGCGCTATGGGGCCGCCGTGATTGTGATGGCCTTCGACGAAACTGGGCAAGCGGCCAATCAAGCGGATAAAATTGCCATCGCCGAGCGCTCCTACAAAATTTTGACCCAAGAGGTCGGCATGGACCCGCAGGATATCATTTTTGATCTAAATATCCTGACGGTCGCCACCGGCATGGAGGAGCACAACAACTACGCCGTCGACTTCATTGAGGCAGTACGCGCTGTCAAACAGCGCTGCCCCGGTGTCCGCACGAGTGGAGGGCTCTCCAACATCTCCTTTAGTTTTCGAGGCAATAATCCCATCCGGGAAGCGATGCACGCGGCCTTTCTTCACCATGCCATCGCGGCTGGGCTGGACATGGCCATCGTCAACCCCGGTATGCTGATGCCCTACGACGCCATCGACCCTCGCCTAAAAGAGCTGGTCGAGGATGTTGTACTCAACCGCAAGGAGACCGCTACGGAAACGCTAATCGAATTCGCGGAACAAGTCAAAAATGGCGCGATTGTCCTCGGGGAGTCAGACTCTGTTGAAGCCCGCATCAACGCTGCCATGCTGTCGGGCATGCAGTGCCTACAAGATCTGTTTAAGCAGGCCACCAGCCAGAAAGACCCGAGTATCTTGGAGAACTTTCTTCAGTCGGGCACATCTGCACTGACGGAGGCCAGCAAAAAAAAAAGCGCCAATAGCCAAGCTGACTGGCGAGCAGGTAGCGTCGAAGAGCGGCTCTCACATGCGCTAGTCAAGGGCATCGTCAGTCATATCGAGGCGGATACTGAGGCCGCGCGGCTACAGTACGGCAAGCCGCTCGAAGTCATTGAAGGCCCACTGATGGATGGCATGAAAATTGTCGGTAAACGCTTCGGGGATGGCGATATGTTTCTGCCCCAAGTCGTCAAAAGTGCTCGGGTTATGAAGCGTGCCGTGGCTCATCTGCTGCCCTTCATGGAAGCAGAAAAATCTGATTCCAGCCGCTCTGCGGGGAAATTTCTCATCGCCACTGTCAAGGGTGATGTGCACGACATCGGCAAAAATATTGTAGCGGTGGTCTTGGCCTGCAATAATTACGAAGTCAAAGACCTTGGGGTCATGGTTTCCTGCGAGGAAATTCTCAAAGTCGCCAAGGAATGGGGCGCCGATATCATCGGTCTATCCGGCTTGATCACCCCCTCACTGGACGAAATGATCATCAATGCGCGCACAATGCAGGAGCAGGGCTTCACTCAGCCGCTCTTAATTGGCGGCGCCACCACCAGCAAGGCGCATACAGCGATCAAAATTGCGCCCCATTATGAGCAGCCGGTCATCCGAGTAGGCGATGCCTCACTGGTCACCGAAATCTGTAACAAACTGCTCAGCCCCAAAAGCAAGGATGCCTACGCAGCCGAGGTGGCCCAAGAAAACCAAAAACAACGCGAGCGCTTTGCCGCCGCTAACCAAAGTCGAGAACTGATCTCTCTAGCAGAAGCACGCTCTAAACAGTATCAATGCGACTGGAGCGCCCTGGAGCTAACGGCCCCCCACTCACCTGGCGTACATGTTGACGACCACGTCAGCCTAAAGCGATTGGCGGACTACATTGACTTTTCTCCGCTGTTTTGGACTTGGGAGCTAAAAGGCGTCTTCCCCAAGATTTTAGAGCATAAAAAATATGGTGAACAGGCGCGAACCATTTACCAAGACGCGCAAAAACTCCTGCACAGCATCATCCAGGAAAAACGCTTCCGCGCACGCTCTGTCGTCGGTCTATGGGCGGCCAATTCGATGGGGGATGATATTGAGCTGTATGCGCCCTCGGGTGAAACGATTGGGACCTTTTATACACTGCGACAACAGAAACGCAAAACCAATAGCGATATCTACTATGCGCCTGCGGATTTCATTGCCCCGAAGTCCAGCGGACAACAAGATGCCTGCGGAGCTTTTGTCGCTTGCATCGAAGGAGTGGATGCTTTTGCGCAAAGCTTTGAAGCTCAGCAGGACGACTACAGTTCTATCATGGTGAAAGCACTGGGCGACCGCTTTGCGGAAGCGCTGGCCGAATATACTCACGAACGAGTGCGTAAAGAACTCTGGGGCTATGCCAGCGATGAAGCCTTGGATAATGCCGCACTAATCAAAGAGCAGTACCGCGGCATTCGTCCCGCCTCTGGCTATCCGGCCACTCCCGACCACACCGAGAAAGCCACCATTTGGCGCTTACTGGATGCGGAGCAAAACACTGGCGCGCGCTTAACGGAAAACTTTGCAATGGAGCCGGGCAGCTGCGTCAGTGGACTCTATCTAGGCCACCCGGAGGCCAAGTACACCCAAGTGGGTCCCATTAATCAGGAGCAAATGCAAGACTATGCCGATCGCAAAGGTCTATCGTTAGCAGAAACAGAGCGCTGGCTGGCGCCCAATCGGGGTTATTGAGCTGCAAATGATGGTCTTGGTGTGGAAATTGGCGGCCATTGGCTCAAATTGAGGATCGAGACGCTTGCCAGCTGACCTAAGTTTGTCGTATGGTTTGCATCTATGGAATTTTCGCACATCGATCCAGCACAGCACCCGACCATGGTGGATGTCTCAGACAAGGCAGCCACTCAGCGCAGCGCCTGCGCCGAAAGTCTGGTCTACTTGGGGCCGGACATCTTAGAATCCTTACAGTCGCAGGGCTGGAATTCCCCCAAGGGCCCGATCATTGACACCGCGATCATCGCAGCGACGATGGCAGCTAAAAAAACCTCTGAACTGATTCCATTCTGCCACCCATTGGCCTTAAAGTCGGTCAAAATCAAGATTGAGCCCTGTGACGAGGCCCGGCTCAGAATCGTGGCCACCGTCAAAGTCAACGAAGTCACGGGTGTTGAAATGGAGGCCCTGACAGCGGCTTCAGTGGCGGCACTCACTCTGTACGACATGTGTAAAGCAGCCTCCAAGGCGATTGTCATCGAACACACTCGCCTGCTGGAAAAAACGGGCGGAAAATCTGATTATAGTCGATGAAATTGCCGATCTACGGACTTTTACTGGTTGGCGGAAAAAGCCAGCGCATGGGTCAGGATAAAGCCCTGCTGCGTTATACTGCCGTAACGCAATTAGAGCGCGGCGCGGCACTTTTACAATCCGTATGCGCCCAAGTCGCCATTTCGCAACGCCGTGAACAGAGCTACCCGCTGCCCAGTGGGACAGTTGCCGTTCACGATCAAATTGACGATATGAGAGGCCCACTTTGCGGCATTCTCTCGGCCATGCGCACCTATCCCGAGGCTCATTGGCTAGTCATGGCCTGCGATCTGCCCCATATACGTCGCTCAACCCTGCAGCAGCTCATTCAACATTTTGAAAGCGCAGCACCTCAGCTGACTGCATATAGAAGCAGCCATGACGGCTTACCTGAACCGCTTTGCGCACTCTATCCTGCCGGCGCTGATCAAGCCCTAGTCGCCCGCGCCAAGGAGCTCGGAAAAGCCTGCCCGCGCAAATTATTGATGCTGGAACAGGCACGTTTGCTCACACAAAGCGATCCGCACTCGCTAGACAATTTCAATACCCTGCAGGAATTTCAGTCCTACCAATCATGCCATCTGGAAAGGTCGACGTATGCACATTAAAATCCTCTACTTCGCCCAACTGGCTGAATTGGCCCAAAAGACTGAGGAAACTCGCAGTCTAAAAGTAGGCGATACGGTGGCCAGCCTATATGCAGAGCTACAGCAGACCTACAACTTTCCCCACGAATTGGCTCATATTCAAGTGGCGCTCAACCACCAACTCTCCGCGCACCAGGCTTCTCTACAGTCGGGAGACACGCTGGCATTTCTCCCCCCAATGGCAGGCGGATAACCACCTCATGCTTTCAACTGATGCACTTTGATCTGACAACTGCGACGATCGATCCGATCCCACTGCGACAAGCACTACTCCACCAAGCGGCAGGCGCCTACTGCAGCTATGAGGGCTGGGTGCGCGATCACAATATCGGACGCTCTGTCCAGCGACTGGAATACCTCGCCTACCCCCAACTTGCACCCGCAGTGGGCACTGAACTGCTGCAGGAGGCCAAAGAAAAATTCGCCATCGAATCCGCCGCACTGGTTCACCGTATCGGCCTTTTGGCCATCGGCGACTTGGCAGTGTGGGTGGGCGTGACCGCTCCCCATCGCGAGGCCAGTTTTTTGGCCTGCCGCTACCTGATTGATCAGGCCAAATACCGCTTGCCCATCTGGAAAAAAGAACACTATCCTGACGGCTCCTGTGCATGGATTGAAAACTCGCTCACTCCCTCTGCGCCGGCATCGGCCCGGCAAGCAACAACATAAAGTACTCGTATGCTGTCACCACAACTCACGCTCCAAGCCATTTATATCTCCACTGGTCATGACTTCGTCGGACGCCATGGTCAGGGACGCCTCGATCATGGCATCCAAAAAGTACAATCGGTCGAATGCCTCGCCGGTCGTGGCTTAGTCGGCGATCGTTTCTTGGATCATAAGCAAGATTTCAAAGGGCAGATTACTTTTTTTGACTGGGCCGTCTACCAACGCATCCGACAAGATTTTAACTGCCCGCAACTCGACCCGGCTCAATTTCGGCGTAATGTGCTCACCCATGGTTGCGATCTCAATAGCTTGATTGGACAACGCTTCACCCTGCAGGGCATTGAGTTTGAGGGTAGCGAGGAGTGTCGCCCCTGCTATTGGATGGACCAAGCAGTCGGCGAGGGAGTCCACGAGGCACTTAAGGGTTACGGAGGCTTACGCGCTCGTATTCTGACCAACGGCATCTTGCGATGTGATGGGGACAATCCGCAGCCACCCAAATAAACGCATCTTAAGGTGCCTCTCCCAACAGCAACTTCTCCACAACGATGGGCGCACCACTGGCGACAGCTAGCTGCGGCCATTCTCTGTGGCCTGCTCGGCGGCTGCGCATCCGAACCCTCGGCCAGCAAGCCCACCCTCACGCTGTACGCCGCAGCCAGCCTCAAAGACTGCCTGCAAGCCATCGTAGCCGCCTTCGACCCAGATGGCGACTATCAAGTGGTCTACAATTTCGCAGGTTCTGGAGTCCTGGCCCAGCAATTAATGGCCAGCCAAAGAGCGGATCTCTTTATCAGCGCCCACCAAGACTGGATGCACGCCGTCCGCCAGCATCTGCCTGCAAATAGCATGGTACTGCGTCCCATCGTCCGCAATCAACTATGCCTGATAGCCCACCGCTCGGCCGATATATCCCCAATCGAGCCCTCCGCACTGGCGGCACTCAAATTTAAGCATTTGGCAATCGGTGATCCGAATTACGTTCCGCTCGGACGCTACGCCCAGCATTGGCTGCAAAACTGTAGGCGCAGCGATGCGACTTCTCTTTGGGATCAGCTAGCAGAGCGTATCTTACCCACCGTCGATGCCCAAGCGGCACTCGCAACGGTTATCAACCATGCTCAAATATTGGGGATCGTTTACTACAGCGACTACTGGCAAGCTCGAGATCAAGTCCAACTACTAGCCAAGATCCCCCCATCCCCAAAGCAGCCGATTCATTATCTGGCAGCCAGTCTCAATCAACGCGCCCTAAGTCTGGAATTTCTAGACTTTCTAAGCAGTCCAAGCGCCACCTCCCACTGGTCGGCCTATGGTTTTCAAGCGCTCGCGGCCTACCAAGATTCTCCATGACAGATTCATTACTGGCCATCAGTCTACGCACCCTACTATGGGCGCTTGGCAGCACGCTACTGGCTTTTTTTCCAGCCATTGCGCTAGCCTATCTGCTCGCTCGCAGAGACTTTTTTGCTAAGCGCTGTTTGTCTGCCCTCTTCAGCTTACCAGCGGTGCTGCCTCCGACTGCTGTCGGCTATTTACTGCTCCGGCTGCTAGCGGATCAGGGACTCTTGGGCCGCGAAAACCTCGGCTTCGATGTCGCCATTTTATTTACCTGGAAAGCGATTCTGCTGGCCTGCAGTGTGATGGCCTTCCCACTGATCGTGCGCACCGCGCGCATTAGTTTTGAAGCGGTCGACCCCCAACTGGAACGAATCGGCCGCTCGCTAGGCTATCCCCCCTGGCAATGCTTTTACAAAATCACCCTCCCACTGGCAGCGCGCGGACTGTTCGCCGCCGCCATATTAGGCTTTACCCGCGCAATGGGTGAATTCGGAGCAAGTATCATGATCGCGGGCAATATTCCTGGACGCACCCAAACAATTGCCTCCGCTTTATACAGTGCCCAGCAAAGTGGCCACGACACACAGGCCATGCAACTGCTTCTGCTGGCCTTGTTTCTAGGTTTTGTCGCAGTCTACAGTGCTGAATATTTAGCCCGTCCCAAAACGTCAGCAACCAATCCATGAAGCCCCCATCACTCTCCATTGCCATAGAACTGGCGCTCAAGAGTTTTCGCCTTGAATTGAATTTGGAATTTCAAGGTAATGTGCTCGGCGTATGGGGACCATCGGGTGCCGGCAAAAGTAGCCTGATCGAAGTGATCGCAGGGCTCAACCGACAAGCCAAGGGGCGAATTGCATTTGGAGATATCTGCTGGCAAGATTCCGCTCAGGGGCAATTTATTGCCCCTGAGCGCCGTCGTATTGGCTACGTACCACAAGCGCAATGGTTGTTCCCGCATCGATCGGTCATCGACAATCTTTTATTTGGCGCTCACAGCACGCGTGGCCCCTTATTGGAGGAGCTGTGTACATTATTAGAATTGACGCCCCTCTTGGATCGCTCGGTACAGCAACTATCCGGGGGCGAAAAGCAACGAGTGGCGCTAGGCCGCGCTCTAAACAATCAACCACGGCTGCTCTTATTGGATGAGCCCATCACCGCTTTGGATATCAGTCTGCGCCGCAAAATACTCCCCTACTTGTTGGCCATCAAGGCACGATTTCAATTGCCAATTATACTGATCACCCACGATCCAGTCGAATTGGTGGCGCTGTGCGATCGCGTAGTCCAACTGGAGCAAGGAAGCCTGCGGCACTATGGCAGCCCAGCAGATATCCTGAACGCGCCGGAGTATTATCTCAGCAAACAGCGCTCGGATTTTGAAAACATCTTGCATGCGGAAGTCATCGAACACAGCGCACACAACACTCGCCTGCACTACCAAGGAACCACTCTGCTGATGCCGAAAGCCTCGGCCGCCCTGGGTGAAAGAATATATCTCAGCCTGCCCGCAAGGGAATTGATCATCGCCCGCCAGCCCAGCGATCAACTCTCCGCACGCAACCAAATTCCGGCCCGAATTGTGCAACAGCATCTAGATCGCCCAGTGGCTCTATTAGAACTCGCAACCGAATGCCAGCACAGCACACTCTTTGCCGAGATCACCTTGGACGCGAGTCAACAACTGAAATTGAAAATCGACGACCCAGTTTGGATTATTTTTAAATCTAGTAGCTTAACCGCATGTAGCTAAAGCTAATCTAAAGTCGAGTAAGCCGCTAAAAGAGCAAGGCCTCCGACAAAGCCTGCGCTGGCGACAAGGGTTTGACCCGGGTTGGGATGCATTCATCGCTTTTGCCCAAAAAGGCTCGAATCTCGCCTAAATTGCCCGCCGCTTGTTGCACCCATGTAAAATGATAATCATTCGCATACTGAAACTCCAACGAGAGGCTGGCAATCGCATCATCTGACCCAGCAGCCAGCAACTGCCAATCCAACTGACGATTCAAAGCAGCCGAATCCGCCCCACATAACTGGATGCAGGCTTGGATCCACTGCAACAAACAGCTCGCCTCGCCACGATAATCGGGATGGTACACTAAGCGTACCCCACGCAGTTGATCACAAATTTCTGCGACCGTATAAGCGCTCAAATACTGGCCAAGAGCCTGCCGCACCGGCAGTAGTCGAGCAGCGGCCAGATCTTTGACTTTCAAGGATTGCGGCCAAGCGATATCGGCATACGCATCACCCCATTCACTGCTGTCAAACAAGACGCGCCGCACTCCATGCAACAAATTATTACAATATGACTCAACCCGCTCTTTACGCACCCCACAGAACCAGTGGTAGGTGGGTAAGTCAGACTCCAGCCACACCGATACTTGATTGGATAAAAAGCCGCTATTATCAATTTCGTAACTAAGCAAGAGCGCCTCACTACAGCACATCTCACGCAATGAGGCTCCAATATAGCACTGACTAAACAACTTGGCCTGCATCGAGCCATCCAATTCATTTTGCTTAGGACATAGAACAATGATACGGCACGGATAGCGGTGCGAAAATTCGATCAGTTCTTCGAAGCGTTTCAGCGCCTCAGCTGGCTGCACTCGGGTCCCCAAGTGTAAGACAACGTTCATCTGCGAAGCGCGCGCCTCAGTCAGACCAGATTGCGGCCCCGTATCCCACATCGTGGCCAACTGCTGCGTGACATCACTTACTGGCAGCTCAATTCCGGGTAATGCGTCGATCAATTCAGACATAATAAATACCAATTAACAAGGTCGCGTTTAACCCGAACGGCGCCATTGGTGCCCTTTTTCCCATAGCAAACGCTCACTCTCCAAAGGTCCCCAGGAACCAGCAGCATATTCGGCCAGCCCGTGAGCCCCCATTTTTTGCCAAAACTCTAAAATGGGAGTGACAAGCTTCCAAGAAGCCTCGGTCTCATCTCCACGAATAAACAAGGTGCTATCGCCCACCATCGCATCTAAAATCAGCCGCTCGTAGGCCTCCGGCGTATTAGAGCCGTAGGTCGTTGCATAGCGGAAGTGCATTTTAACAGGTTGAGTGCGGGTTTCCAAGCCAGGGATCTTGGAATTCATCACCAAAGTGACACCCTCATCTGGCTGAATCCGAATCACCATAGTGTTGGCCGCCACATCAAATTTCTCACCCTCAGAGAACAAAATCCCCGGTGGGCGCTTGAACTGAATCGCAATCTCACTGGCACGGCGGGCCATTCGCTTGCCAGAGCGGATGTAAAAAGGCACCCCCTGCCATCGCCAGTTATTGATAGAGAGTCGCAAGGCCGCATAGGTCTCCGTACTGGAGTCAGCGGGGATGCCTGCTTCCTCGGCATAAGCCGGCTCAGGGGATCCGTTGACGAGCCCATGACTGTAGCGTGCCCGAACCACGTCGCCGCCCTCTGGCTTCAATTCCAATGGTTGAATCGCCTTCAAAACTTTAACCTTTTCGTCGCGGATGCACTCGGGATCCAGCGAAACGGGTGGCTCCATGGCGGTCAAAGCCACTAACTGCATGGTATGATTTTGGATCATGTCACGCAGCGCACCACTCGTATCATAATATCCGCCACGGCTACCGACGCCGAGCTTTTCCGCAACCGTAATTTGTACATTATCCACATACTCACGGTTCCACATCGGTTCGAAAATCGAATTCGCGAAGCGCTGCACCAACAAATCTTGTACGGTTTCTTTGCCCAGGTAGTGGTCGATACGATAGACTTGCGATTCCTCAAAGACACTGTTGATGGTCGTATTTAGCTGGCGAGCTGACTCCAGATCGCGCCCAAAGGGCTTTTCGATAATCACCTTAGAGGCATACTTGGTGTGCAGATGGCACTGTGCCAGCCCGCTGGCACCCAAGTTCTCGATAATGGGTTCAAAGACGCTAGGTGGAGTGGAAATATAGAATAGTCGCTGTACCTCGCGCCCGAGTTGCTGCTCAATCGCATCAATCTTTTGCGCCAGCGCCACAAATGCCTCCGTCGCGTCATAAGCCCCCGCATGGTAATGCATATTTTGGCGTACGCGGCCCCAAATTTCTTTATTCAAAGCACGCCGAGAGTGCTCCTCGATGGCGGCATCCATAGTGGATTGAAAGGCCGCATTCTCCATAGGCTTACGTCCATAACCGATCAAGTGGAAGTCACCGGGCAACAAATTATCGACGCCCAAGTTAAAGATCGCAGGCACCAATTTGCGGGCCGTCAGATCTCCGGAAGCCCCAAAAATAACCACAACGGTGGGTGGCGCCCCGCGATGCTTGCTCAATCCATTCAAAAAAGGATGTCTACTGTCTTCTAAACTCATAATTAAGGTACATAATGTGGGCCAAAAAGCGGCACATTTGGATAATGCTGCAAATCATAATGACCAGAATCGGCCAATGCCAATGCAATAACATCAAAGCGAAAATGCTGAGGGCGCCTTTTGAGTCCGTAAAGGTAATTTTTACAGACGCGCTGCAATGCTTTTTTCTTTTTTTTGTCCACCGAATAATAAGCAGGCACTTTGGCAGAGGCACGTCGAAGACGCACTTCAATGAAGACCAATACCAGACCGTCCAAACAGACCAAATCGATCTCATCCCGCTTGTAACGCCAATTGCGGGCGAGGATTCGGTAGCCTAAGTCGCGGCGCACAAAGTCAGCCGCGCGCGCTTCACCAAAACGACCTCGATCAGCTCGGGTCCCTCCAAGCAGTCGCAAGGGCTTGCGAAATTCAAAAAAATACTCACTCAAACGATTAAAATTAATCATGCGCCAGCACTCCATTCGACGCCATCCGCGCGCACAGTGTTGTCTAATTTTTCGCTGCAGCCTCCCAGCCATGTCCTCAAATTGGATGCTTGCACCGCTAGCGACAAGTCACAAAACTCCGGCCACCATAAAAACACATCCTCCAAAGACACTCATTGTTGGTGCCGGACTGGCTGGTTCCCTTCTAGCTTGGCGGCTGCGACAAATAGGACAAGCCGTCCATGTGATTGGCAGTTCGCGACTGCCCAACGCGTGGTCGGTGGCGGCGGGCGTGATCAACCCGGTGACGGGACGCTGGATGACCAAATCTTGGGCATTTGATACCCTGCGCCAGCAGGCGCAATTTTGCTATCAAGCCCTCGAAAAGCAGTTTCAGAAATCTTTTTTTAATGCCATCCCCCTCACTCGCTATTGTCAGCAGCCAGACGATGTCAAGCGCCTCGGACGTCGCAGGCGCAACCCGCGTTACCAATCCGTCATCGGTCACCAGCATTCTGCGGGCACCGGGCATCCCGCTTTGCGCGATTCCTTCGGTCACTTCGATATTTTACAAGCAGCCTACGTCGACATTCCAGCCCTAATAGACTGCCTGCATCGAGACTTTACACAGCAAGGCTGCTGGCAGGATGCCTGTTTCGACTACAGCGCTCTGCAATACCGGACCAGCCAATCCGCTTGGCAATATCAGGGACAGCACTACCAGCGAGTCATATTTTGTGAAGGCTGTGGGCTACAGCACAATCCATGGTTTCGCAACCTACCCGTGCAAGCAGCCAAGGGCGAAACGCTGCTGCTGCGAGCTCCCCAGCTAGCTTTGCCCGCTGCACTCTATCACCATCGAAAATGGTTGCTAGCTTATCCCAACAGAACATTAAGGCTGGGGTCTAGCTATGATGAGACCGACTCGAGTCCACTGCCCACTGCGCAGGCCTATCGTAGTTTATTGGATGCCTTTGAACACATGACAGCGCCAAATACCACTTACCGAGTGGAAGAGCAACGAGCAGGACACCGCCCAACAACACCAGACAGCCGTCCAATCTTAGGAGAACATCCCACCTCCTCCGGACTTTTTATACTTAACGGCCTCGGCTCAAAAGGGGCCTCACTCGCACCTAGCATGGTTGAGCAACTCATTCAATTAATTTGGCAGAAAAAACCACTGCCCCCAGAAGTCGACCTGCAACGCTGGCTCCGAACACCTATCTCATAAAGGAACTTCCATGCAGCTTTCACTCACCCAAATCGCCCATCAATACTTGCAATCCGTGCTAAAAGCCGGGGATCTGGCCATCGATGCCACCGCAGGGAATGGCCACGACAGTGTCGCTTGTGCCGAGTGCATACATCCGGGCGGACAGCTGCAGTACATTGATTGTCAGCCCAGTGCCATCGCTGCCACCAGCCAGCGACTGGCACAGATGACAGAATTGCAATGTCAAATAGTCTCACACTTGGGCGACCACGCCCAGATACTCGCCAGCCTGCAAGCGCGCTATGCGGGGCAGGCTAAAGCAATTATTTTTAACTTGGGCTACTTACCCGGCAGCGACAAAAGCATCCAAACCCAGCCGCAGACGACCCTACGCGCGCTCCAGTCCGCCCAGCAACTGCTACACCCGGCAGGGCTTTTACTGGTCACCGCCTATCGCGGCCACCCCGGCGGTCAAGAGGAAGCCGACTGCGTTAGCCAATGGATGCAAGAAGCAATCCAGACCGGCGGCCACGCCCAGTGCCACAGCCCCGAAAATACGCGCGCAAGCCCTCCTCAGTTGTGGTGCTACAGTCGACGGCCGCAAAAAAATAAATATTAAGTATCGTCTTTTCAAAAAATCGTGCCTTGCTTGATCATGTAACATCATACACAAACAAATATATGGAAACAGGAACAGTAAAATGGTTTAGCTCGGAAAAGGGTTATGGCTTCATCACACCCGACAACGGTGGGAAGGACTTATTCGTCCACCACTCAGAAATCCAAGCTTCTGGCTACGCATCGCTGGATGATGGCCAAAAGGTCAGCTTTGAAGTCGGATCTGGTAAAAAAGGCCCCTGCGCCACCAATGTAAGCGGCGAATAATTCACCACCAGCAAATCCCCCTCCGAGCGCTCAGTTTTGAGCGCTTTTTTTGTGTTTTGATGAGAACGATTGAGCCTGAATAATACCAACTTAAAAAAGGTATGACACTATAGGTATTTCAAGTAGCGTTTACTGAAGAGCGTATCCACCCCTTGCCAAATAAGCTGATGACTTTATTAGGTGCTTCCCACCAATCTTTCAAATGTAAGCCGACAACTGTATCCAAGCGCTCAATTGTCGGCCAAAGCTTGTTGGCAGTCTGGTCTTGAATCAGATCCCAGAGCTTTTCGATGGGATTGAGTTCCGGGC